>ERZ1026854.1048-NODE-1048-length-18354-cov-3.962894_pt1 | contig 18354 bp, 14 predicted proteins | sample MGYA00380157_ERZ1026854 | MGnify/ENA primary metagenome ERZ1026854 (study PRJEB33269, sample SAMEA4719793) | human gut metagenome | biome: human-associated habitat; feature: organic feature; material: feces | place: Cameroon | collected 2013-10 ...
ATCCACAACGGAATTCTTTGTCTGTTCTGCTTCTTTTGTTTCCTCCAGAGAATCCGTTTTCTCCAAATCCTTCAACAGCTCCTCCTTTTTCCCTTGATCGGTTCCCAAAACCTGTTTGACCAGATCTCCTCCCAGATCCTTTAATCCCTCTGCCGCGATCCACTTCCGCAGTTGTTGCCGAAAATATTTCTCTTCTGTGAGAAAATGGACCTCTTCCAGTTCGGTCCGGATATCATTGATCTGATAAACCGATGCATATCTCCGGGGCAAAGCACCCTGTTCCTGCTTATCCGGCCGTTCCCGCAGATTTTCCTGCAAAATTTCCTGATAACGATCCAGCCAGTCACTCTCCCCCTTCCCATTAAAACCGCCGCAGCCAAATAAACCATATTCCGTAAATAATTCCCGGTTATATTCTCCGTATATGGCAATGTCTGCGCCATATGCAGACGACCTTACATAACCACCGGAACTAAAATAACGGGCACTGTCCAATGTAGCTCCGGTCAGCGCAAACAATAGCAGAAAAATAAACGTCATAAATATCGTGATACTTCCATCTTCCTTATATACTGATACCATCATTGATCGTCCCTGCCCCATCATCAATCTGTGAAAATGCGCTGCTGATAATTGATGTAATTTTATCCTTAAAAATTACAATTAACGCCACAAGAATTACCAGAATTAACACAATCTCCACAACACCTATGCCATCCTCGTCCTCCCAAAACTTTCTGATCATATTCATATTTTCTTCCATCCTTTCTTTGTTTTCATATCACATTGCCCGGAATGCTGCCGTCAAAATTATTGCAAACACCACCACGAGCATCAGCATCATCGGAAGCAAAAGCTTTGTTCCCGCTTCTTCTCCCTGCTTTTTCGCAAGCTCCCGCCGAATCCGAACCGCATCCTCTGCTTCCAGCTCCATCCGCCGAAGCAGATCATCGGAACCTTTCTTTAAGTTTTGCACCAATAACGTACTGAATTTCATATACTGCAGCATCGAAATCCGTCTTCCAAATGACGTGTACGCCGCCGCTTCGCTTTTTCCATTTTCCATATCATTCCTCGCCAACAGCATTTCCTCATACAAATAGTTGTATGAGATTTCTCCGGATGCCTTTCGTCTTTCATACTCCCCCGCGATCCTGAGCCAGGTTCCCCGTATGGTCAGACCGGCCCCCAGCAATAAGATAAAACGCTCCACCATTTCCGGATATTCCGTCTGTAACTGCCGGTCTCTTTTCTTTATCCCCTGCTCTGTCTGATAATCCAAAAGAAACGGAATGCAGATACATAACAGCCCTCCTGCAAGAAACACACGACACCAGAAACGTTCTTTCACCTCCCGGTAGAAAAGCTTCCTTCCCGCTGCCTCCCGTGGCAGTTTCAGTACCTTTTGCTGTGCCGACCGTTCTTTTTCCTCCTCCAGCCGGCTTTCCCAATTCTCCCACAGCCTCTGCTCATAACTCTTTTGAACGGGACAGATAAAAAGCTCCAGCTCCACCGGTTCCTTCACATCCCCGTATACCATATACGCCGTAATAGATACCTCTGTTTTCTGAGACAGTGCCCCGTTATTTAATGTTCCGTCCCGGTTAATATAACCATCCGCATCCAGCTTCCATTTCACCTTAATAGCACTGTCCTTTATTCCGGACACAAGACACAGTGGCTTCGTCACCTTCTCTGCTGTTTTATTTTCTCCCAGATATTTCTTGATAATATAATTTCTTCCTTCTTCCAGTTTCGCCTGCAGCTCCTCCGGACGATATTTTCTCTCCGGCACAACAATCTGTACCTTTTTTTGTACACCTTGTCCCCTGATCTGAAGCTTCGCCTTCTGCTGTCCCTTTCCCGGCTCGCGCCGTTCCAGATAAACGTCTCCCTTTAGATACTGAGAACCTCTCTCTCCACCCCACGCAACGACTGTCAAAAACACAGTACCGATCACGAGAAGAATCCATAAAGTAAACCTCCGGCAATCATCCCTTTCCTCCAGCTCTTTTGGTGATTTCCCCGGCCAAAGCATCTGCAACTGCTTCATCCTGTCCTGAGAAAACGGGATATGAAGTCGCACCCGCCATAAAAGATGCAGTCCAAAGGCCAGAAATCCTATTTTTTGTTCGATTTTTTTGCAAAACAATTTTCCCCTCTGCATCCCCCTCCTCCTCTCTATCCTCTATACTAAAAACGAATTCTGCATATCTTCTCACTGAGCAGATATGCCGCAATATATATTCCCAAAAAGATACTCATCATAATCCGTCCCCATGTACCTCCATAAAAGCAATCCAGAAATCCCGGAGAACAGATCCAAAAATAAAATATTATTCCCAAAGGAACCAAATTCATAATTTTCCCCTCCATCTGCTTTCCGGCAAACAAAGTACGAATCTCCCTGCTGACCTCTATCTTTTCTGCAATCCGTTCTGCACAAACTCTGGTTATGGATACCAAATCTCCTCCGGATCTGCGGGCTGTCCGAAATACCTCTGCAAAGCTTTTGATATCCTCCACCTTGCTTCTGTCCGCAAGTTCATCCATAACCTGTTCCACAGGGCGATTCATCCGCAGCTGCTCCAGCATAATCTGAAATTCCCAGCACAACAGAGATTCCTGCCCATACAAAACCTTTAGATCCCTTCGACTCTCTTCTATAGCATTTTCTACGGAATAACCGGCGTTTAATGCCGCAGCAATCCCCTGAAGCCCTTCTTTGAATTCCAGATTCAGCTGCCAACGCCTCTCCTCCTCCCATTTGAGTTGCAGACGGCGATATCGCAGATAGAATAAAGGTATCCACAAAACTGCCACCCACAATATACTTCTGTAAAACAATATCAGAAGCACAAAAATTTCTGTCCCGGATCGGATCATATCTATCTGCCGCTTACGAAGTCTCAACCGTCCTCTCCTTTCCCGCCATAACAAGCTTTCTGCGATTCAACAGAGAATTCCCCGTGGTCATCAGTCTTCCCTCCACCCTCTCTCCGGTGCTGTTCTCTGTCTCCCGGAACTGATAAAGCGGCCGCAGAACAATTTCCCCCTGGTCAATCCCACAAACCTCATCAATTTCCAATACCTTCCGGGACTTGTCCCGGAGTCTTCCCAATTGCACTACAATTTCAATCGCAGAGGCAATCTGGCTGCGGACTGCTGCCAGCGGAATCTCCATTCCTGTGAGTACCAGCGTCTCCATTCTGCGAAGCATATCCGCGGGGCTGTTGGCATGGCCTGTCGAAATACTTCCATCATGTCCGGTATTCATAGCACTCAAAAGCTCAATCACCGCCGCATCACGAATCTCTCCAATAATAATCCGATCCGGCCTCTGACGAAGGGCCGAACGCACCAGATCACGGATTGTCACGGCATTTTTCCCCTCCAGATTAGCATTTCTTGTCTCCAGCCTTACCAGATTGGCAACATTCCGGATCTGAAGCTCTGCGGAATCTTCAATAGTCACGATACGCTCCGTAGCCGGAATATAATTGGAAAGAACATTTAAAAAAGTAGTTTTTCCAGAACCTGTCCCTCCACTGATAAAAATATTGTACCTTGCCTCTACCAGTGTCCGCAGAAAATCCGCAGCCTCCTGTGTAATGCTCCCCAGCTCCAACAGCTTGTCCATATGAAAGGGCGTTTCCGGAAATCTCCGGATTGTCATAACCGGTCCGTCTAACGCAACCGGCGGCAGCACCACATTCACTCTGGAGCCATCCAGCAGCCGCACATCCACAATGGGCGAAGCTTCATTTACGACCCGGTTTACCTTTGACACGATCTGCTGGATCACATCCTCCAGCTTGCTGCGACTTTGGAATTTTTTCCCGGAGTCCATCAGCTTTCCATCCTTTTCGATAAAAATATGCTCCGGACCGTTGACCATAATCTCTGTAATATCCGGATCTTCCAAAAGCTCCTCCAAAACATCCAGCCTTCGAATGGAATTAAATATTTTCTTGGCAAGCTCCAGCTTTTCTTCAATCGTCAGGTATTCAATCTGTCCATATTTTAGGACGCGTAATTCAATTTCATCACGCATTTCCTCATCGGAAAAACTCACTCCCTGCTCCAGTTCAGCCAACAGCTCCTCCTGAATCTTCTGCTGGATTTGTTCCAAATGCTTTTCTCCCATACATATGCTCCTCCCTATACTGCAATATAGCGAATACTTTCCAGCACCTCTTCCAATCCCTCTTTTACCAGAAGCCTTTCCAAACTATCTGCCTGCTTCTCCTCCCACAAGCTCTGTGCTTTCGGAATATATATACGGTCACAGCAATACAACAGATATAATGCCGTATCTGTCAAAAAGCCAATATCAAAGATTAACCTCTCATAGCCTGTCTCGCCGGAAATCACGGTCAACAGCCTGTCCACATCCTCCCGGCACAAACTGTAAAGATCACGGAAATCGGTTACCGGTCGGATATGATCCATTCCATTGCTCTGCTGCACCAGCTGCCGAAGCTTTAACGCCAGCCTCTCGTTTTTTTGTTTCAGATAAAAAATAATCTCCGACAGTCCGCGGTCATCTCCGGATAAATCCTTATATTCCTCCCCACCCAAAAGCTCCATACTGATCCGCAAACATCTTTTGCCGGAATCTCCTTGCTCCGGGCAGATCTGCTGCATTGTCAGCGGTGCCTGGTATGGATGATAGATGCCCCATATCTCCATCCGGCCACACATTTTCCCTGCAATCCCTGACTCCTTCGGAGTACCTTCCTCCAGAATGGCAAAGATTTCCTTTAAAATATTTTCTGCAGACTGATATTTGAAGATCAGGGGATAGTCTTCCCTGCCCTCTGACACACAGTTTCCCTCCGACAAAATAACCAATTGCTTTACATGGTCCAGATGCTTCAGACCTGTCCGATCCACATCCTGTCCCAAAAGCAGTACATCCGGCTGCCTTTCCTTCAAAAAATCATTCAGACTTTCTGCTTTAGTAAAAAGCCGGCTGGCCAGCAAAAAATTCTTTTTTCCAAAATATTCTGCTAAGGCTTTCATATATCCCTGTGTATCATATAAAGCCACCAATAACTTGTTCAAAAAATCCCCCCTGTCATATTTAACCCTTCATTCCGCCGGATAACCGGCAGAAAAAAACCATATAGTATGCCAGAGCCATTACCGGAGCTAACGGGATCACCATGGATCTGCCGTCCCTCGTCGCATCATAATACGATTTTTTGTGGTCTAAAATCACAAAGTGAAAAAAATAGCGCATTCGATTCACAAAAAGACGATTTATCAACATATAGACAAAAGAAAACAATGCCGCCAGAAGCGCAAACACGATCCCTGTCTGTATCCATAATTTCATCCCATACATTGCACCAACCACCGATAAAAGCTTGATATCCCCGGCTCCCATTCCGTGGACACCATACACCGGCAGTAATATAAGGATTCCTGCCACAATACAGCAGATCCCGGCTCCCATTCCGTAAATCCCCTGTATATACAGACGACAGACCAACGCCGCCAGCCACCCCGCCAGGATCAGATCATTTGGTATTTGATACTCGCGCAGATCGCTGACAGAGCTAAGGATCCATAATATGGTCATTGCAACAACGTCGATCACATCACCTCCCCTCGCTTTGGTGTCGCCCACTATAACACCCGCTCCGAAGGCTGTCAAATGCCAAAAATCTGTGCAAATCTCCCAAATTTTTATCCATGAATTGTAAAAAATAACTGTAACACATAAAGTCCCGCCACTCCGCTTATCCCCAAAAGTGTCGAAACACACACCGTAATTTCGTTAATTTTGACGGCAATATTTCCCCCAAAATACTGGATCATGCCGTTACATAAATAGACGCAGATCAGGCAAAACAGGCACCTGATGACTGCATTCATTAGCACCCTTCCCATATTTCGCCATATGCAAACTAAAAACATAATAACCAAAACCAAAAATGCCGCTCTGTACAATGCAATTTCCTCCCATCTGCCGTTTCTGACACGACACCTCTCATATTTTTCAAAATAGCAGCTTTCATATAGGAATAAAGTGAACAAACCCACTTCATTTCCTTCTCTGTAAAATATATGCACGTCCCAATCCCATATGACCGTTCCTGACGCAATATGAAATCTAAATATTTTTCCAAAACATAGGACAAACTGCGTATATTTTGAAAAGAGCGTGTCTATACTTAACATATAATATGATGCAAGGTTCAAGCCACTAACAGAAATGAGGATAATTATGATTCAATTAGTATGGAAAAACAAAAAGAAAATCCCTCCAAAACGAAAGGATTTTCTCAAAAAAGCGATCAGAGATTGTCAGCAGGCCATCAATGATGCCTGGCTGGGGCTCCAGAACACAAATGAGCCGGATCTCATTGACCGATATATATATGAAATGAACGCCGCAAATGTGCGCTATCGTTTTCTTTTAAAGGAAATGCGTGAGCTGGCTGCTGCCGAAGAAACTACAGCCTCTGTGCCGGGCGTTCCAAGCATTTCCCCTACAAATCTTGAAACAGAAACCTCCTTGCTGAACCGTTCCTTTAAATAATAAATGTGAAGATGCGATTTGGCGCGGGTCATTGCCACATAAAACATCCGTCGCTCCTCCTCAATATCCTCTGTGAGCACCGCTTTGTTGTACGGTGTGATCCCCTCATTGACATCCGGAAGAAAAACGCACTCAAACTCCAGACCCTTTGATCCATGCATGGTCATAAGCATCACCGCATCCTCCGGCTGTCCGTTGTCCGACTGACGGCTTTTTTCGCTCTGCTTTTTTAGTTCCTCGCCATAGCTGCGGATATATTCAAACCACTCTTCAAAATCTTTAAATCCCTTGGATGCCTCCTGCAGCTCGTCCAGAATCTCGTACATATCAGCCGCACGAATCCCACGATATTCCGCATATTCCTGGATATAATCGTCATATCCCACACCCCGGCGGATAAAATTGACCGCTGCATAGGGACGCATATCTGCGATCAGTCCCAGATCTGCCCGGAGATTCACGATCCGGTCCACCATCCAGTCCTTATCCTCATAAAAAAGCTCCAATTCCTTCAGATCAATATACGGCTCCGTCAATGCATTTCTATGAACATAACGCTTCGGTCTGTTTATGATCCGCAAAATATTTGCCCGCTCCCGGCTGCCCATTGCCACACGGATATACGTCAGAATATCCCGCACGATCCAGTGGTCATAAAGATTTGGCACCATCTCCTTCATCACAAAAGGAATATTATACTCCTTCAGCTTGGCACTAATGGCCCTCGCCTGCGTATTGGTACGAAAAAGCACCGCCATCTCCCGGTATGGGATCTTCTGATTGCGGTACGAAAGAATCTCCTCCCGGATCTTCTCATTCTGCTCGGTCATCCCCTGGAATTCCTGCACACGCACAGCAGAACCCGCCACAAAATCTTTTTCCGTCCCTATGATCTTTTTCGTCAGACGATTCTTATTGTGTCCGATCACACGACCCGCCAGAGCAATGATCTCGCCTTTGCTCCTATAATTTACATTTAACTTGCATATCTCAGGCGAATATTCTTTCACAAAGCTCTGCATAATATCCGGACGCGCCCCACGGAATCCGTAGATCGACTGATCATCATCCCCCACAATAAACAAATTATTGTGAGGCTGCGCCAACAGCCTGACCACATCATACTGTACCTGGTTGATATCCTGAAATTCATCAATGAGAATATACGGAAATTGCCGCTGCCACATCCGGCGGATGTCCGGACGCTGATCCAGAAGCTCATAGCAGTATACAAGCATATCATCAAAATCCAGAAGCCGTTTTCTCGCCAGACCATTCTGATATTTCTCGAAGATCCGCCGAAAGGTATCTCCCGGACAATTCGGAGAATAGTAATGAGCCAGATCCATCCGCCCGCCTTTCACCCGGCTGATCTCTGAACCCAGATCATTAAGGAATTCGTTTTCATCCTGTATCTCAATGTCTGTCTCGTCCACAATCTCCTTCAAAAGCTGACGACGCATGTCCTCCCGGATAATATTACTTGCCTTATAATGATACGCATGTTTTAAAATTGTGAAAAAAATAGAATGAAATGTACTAAAAGAAACCGGCGCACTATATGCCGGTGCCATCTGACGGTAACGTTCCCGCATCTCCACGGCCGCTGCCTTTGTAAATGTAATCACTAAGATATTTGAGGGATTGACCCCCTTTTCCTCTATTAAAAAACGGACCCGGTGGGTAATGACTCTGGTTTTGCCAGAGCCCGGACCCGCCAGGACCATCATCGGTCCCTCAAAATGAGAGACCGCCTTTTTCTGTGCATCATTTAACTCCATATAAGCCTTTCCGCCACTTCCCCATGTGCTTCAGTTGGAAGTCTGGTATACATCCTCTTTCTACACCGGACGCACCTTAAAAACTTTAAACGGCTGCTTCCAACAGCTCGATTCCTTTCTTAATACGGGCAATCGTCTCATCCTTGCCAATGATCTCGATAATCTCATATGCACCGCCCGGTGTCATCTGCTTACCGGAAACTGCTGTACGAAGAGGCCACAGACATACGCCGTTCTTGATCTCCTTCTCCGCAATATACGCCTTGCAGACAGCCTCAATCCCCTCATGGCTGTAATCTTCAAGCTGCTCCAGACGCGGCAGCATATCCTTTAATACCTGCAGAGAATTCTCGCTGTTGGTCTTCATTTTCTTGTGTGTATACATTGCAATATCGTACTCCGGAAGCTCCTCAAAGAAGTCAATCTTCTCCTTGATATCCGGGAATATCTCGATACGTGTCTTAACCAGATCGGCAATCTTCTTGAGATCATAATCTTTTGTGATCACCTCTTGGATCACCGGAAGCGCATGCTCATAATATGCCTCATCATCCATCGCCTTGATATACTCACCATTCATCCATTTCAGCTTTACAATATCAAAGACTGCCGGTGATTTGCTGATATGGTGGTAGTCAAAATTCTCTACCAGCTCCTCCAGACTGAAGATCTCACGGTTGTCTGTCGGACTCCATCCCAGAAGTGCCACATAATTCACAACTGCCTCAGACAAAAATCCCTGCTCGATCAGATCCTCATAGGAAGAGTGACCGCTTCGCTTACTGAGCTTCTGGTGCTCCTCATTGGTGATCAGCGGACAATGGATATATTTTGGCTCCTCCCATCCGAACGCCTGATAAAGTCTGGTATATTTCGGTGCAGAGGAAAGATACTCATTACCTCGTACTACGTGTGTAATGCCCATCAGATGATCATCAATAACATTGGCGAAATTGTAAGTTGGATATCCGTCTGATTTGATCAGGATCATATCGTCCAGCTCCTCATTTGGCTGGGAAATATCTCCGTAAATCTCATCATGGAATGTAGTCACTCCCTCATTTGGTACATTGGCACGGATGACATAAGGCTTTCCTGCTGCCAGATTCGCCTCGATCTCCTCCTTAGACAGATGGAGACAATGCTTATCGTATGCTACGATCTCCTTGCCGCCGATATTCTGCTTGAGAGACTCCAGACGCTCCTTATCACAGAAGCAGTAATATGCCTCTCCTTTCTCAATCAGCTCCTTCGCGTATTTCATATAAAGACCGCTCTTGCAACGCTCGCTCTGAATATACGGACCATAGCCGCCATCCTTGTCCGGACCCTCGTCATGCTTCAGCCCTGTCTTTTCCAGTGTACGGTAAATGATCTCCAGCGCCTCGTCAAAGAAACGTTCCTGATCGGTATCTTCTATTCTAAGTACAAAATCGCCACCCTCATGCTTTGCGATCAAATATGTGTATAATGCTGTTCTTAAATTTCCCACATGCATTCTGCCTGTCGGGCTTGGCGCAAATCTTGTTCTAACCTTGCTCATTCTCACAATCCTCCACATTTTTCATTCTCTGTCTGTTATCCATCAATCATTTCTCTGCCGGATCGACATCATCCCTGCCATCGGGCAAAAGAAAAACTCCGGACAGAGATTAATTGTAAACCGTTTTCGTTTGTTTTGCAACCTTCCCGGCTCTTAATTCTTTCGAAATTTCGATTTAATTTTTTATGAATTCTTTGCCGGCTCCTTCTCCATGGCTGCCGCCACCTCCAACTCCTCATCCGGCTCCTCAAACACAGCATCCGGATCATACCCGGTAATATACGGAACAATCTCACTGATCTTCCCATATATCCTGTAATCGGCACGCTCATCTCCCAGCTTCTCCTCCGTATTGACAAGAATCAGCTTATTACCTTTGTAATATTTATGCAGATGCTGACACAGCGACTCCCGAATGCCAAATCCAATTACAAAAAGGACATCCGCCGCTTCAATATCATCGCATGCCTCAGACATTTTCCCGTTATCCACACGCTCTCCCAGAAGGAGAAATCCCGGCCGGATCGGCACTTTGCAGGCATCACAAAGCGGTTCTCCCACTGAGTCCTTGATGTATTTCATATCAAAAATTTTACCACATGCGGGACATTTATTTTTCTGAATAGATCCATGAATATCCAGTACATTCTCGCACCCCGCATTCTCATAAAGCCCATACACCGTGTATGTAATAATACGAGGCACCTTTCCCTTCTGCTGCAGCTGACGGATCGCCTTGTGAACAATCGTCGGTTCTGCTGTTTCCTTATTGATCGTGACATTTTTAATGTAATCATAAAAGATCTCACTGCGCCTTGCATAAAATGCGGACGAAATGATCTCTTCATTGGCATAGCCGTACTTTTCCTCTGTCTCATAGGCAAGATGCTCTGCACGAACACCATTTAACCCGGTCTCCCTCATGACATTCAGGCCGCTTAAAACCACAATATTGCCACTCTTATCAATGATCTCCTTAATTTTTTCTGCTATCTTCTCCATAACACATCCCCCTTTGTTGCTGTTACTCGCCAAGGTAAGTGCAAATACTCTCCACCGCTTTATCAATACCGGCAATATCACTGCGGACAACCATATCGTAGTTGGTCAGATTCGTCCACTTCTCACCCACATGATAATTATAGTAGTTTGCACGGCGCTTATCGTTCTTTAAAATAATCTCTCCTGCCTTCTTCTCGCTTTCTCCGTAATTCTCCACAACACGTTTCAGTCGGAAATCAAGAGAAGCCTGTACAAAGACATTGAATGTATTGGTTCTCTCCTTCAACACATAATCGGCACATCGGCCAACGATCACGCATGGCCCGTCGTCTGCCACCTTTCGGATCACATCCGACTGTGCCAGGAAAATACGGTCATCCAGACTTAAGCCCGAAAAGCCAAAATCCTGATTGCCATACACATTGATCCCCATTGCCAGAGAATACAGTAAGCTGTTGGTCGCTTTGTCCTCCGCTCTTGCAAACGTCTCCTCTGCAAAACCGCTTTCCTTCGCTGCCCGTGTGATCAGCTCATTGTCATAAAACGGAATCCCGTAATGCTCTGCCAGCTTCTGTCCAACTTCTCTCCCCCCGCTGCCATACTGTCTGCTGATAGTAATTACCTTATTCATATCAAGACCCCCTTTTGTTCCGCTCCAACCCGTTGCGGATTGCATAAAATGTTTTACATCTATTTTCAGTATACACCTTTTTGGTTATTTTCACAAGGATTTTAATATATTTTTATATTTTTTTGTGGAATATCTCTAATATTTTTATTGTGATTTGGGAATATTTTCTATACTACATTTCTACTTTGTTGGATTTATTATCCAGTAACCGCTTTATAATTGTAGTTGGATTTCCGCTTTTTCCCAGAGACGAAAAAATGTATGTATGATTGTTTCCGTAACGAAACATCTCATACATACATCCTGTTAAATTTTATTCCGTTTTCCTTATAATAAATAATGACGTGTCGCAAATCCGTAATCAAAATAATTGCACAATTATTTCTCTACTCTGCTGCTATGCTTGGAATCTGTACATCTGCGTCCACATCGGCACCGTAATCCACACCGTTGATCCGGAATCCAAAGATCTCATAGAACTCCTGCCAGTATCCATCCAGATCGGTAACGTCCTCCAGATTGTCCTGATCGATCTTCTGCCAGATCTCAGCCACTGCCTCCTGTACCTTTGGCTCCATCTCCCAGTCATCCATACGGATCAGGCGGTTCTCATCCGTCACTACAGCTCCGCCATTGCAGAGACGGTCATGGATCATGCGGTACATCTGCTCAATACAGCCCTCCTGCACCTTCTGCTCCTTCATGACCTTAAACAGAATCGCCAGATAAAGCGGGACGATCGGAATCGCCGCACTGGACTGTGTCACCACTGCCTTATTCACAGAAACATATGCCTCAACCCCATCAATCTCTGCCTGGATCTTGTCTGCGGAAGCATAAAGATCCTTCTTTGCCTGTCCGATAGAGCCTTCCTTGTAGATCGGATAGGTCAGCTCCGGTCCAATATAAGAATATGCCACGGTCTTTGCACCATCCGCAAGAACGCCAGCCTCCTTCAATGCTTTGATCCAGAGTATCCAGTCCTCACCGCCCATAACCTTGATGGTGTTCCGGATCTCCTCGTCTGTAGCCGGCTCAATTGTTGCTTCCATGAGCTGATTGTTTCTCAGATCAATGGTGCGATTGGTATAGGACTCTCCTGTGGTCTTGAGAACAGACTTGTAGGTCACTCCATCCGGTGCCGTTCTGCGGGGTGCCGCAATACTATAGATCACCATGTCCACCTGGCCGAGATCTTTTTTAATAGTCTCAATGGTCTGCTCCTTCATCTCTGCCGAATAGGCATCTCCGTTCAGAGTTTTTGCATACAGACCGTCTGCCGTGGCAATCTCCTCAAATGCTGCCGTGTTGTACCATCCTGCCGTCGCCGTTCTCTTGCCCTTTGCCGGCTTATCAAAAATAATCCCCAGTGTATCTGCTCCACATGAATATGCTGCCGCAATACGTGAAGCAAGTCCATATCCCATGGAACAGCCGATCACCAGCACCTTTTTCGGTCCCTCCGTCTTTGGCTGTGCCTTTACATAATTAATCTGTGCCTGTACTGCCGCACGACATCCCGCCGGATGTGCCGTAGTACAGATAAATGCTTTTACCTTTGGTTCAATTACCATGAAATAATCCTCCATTCGTTAAAAAAACGCAGAACTCCTAAGAATCCTGCGAATCGTGTCAAGCAGGATACGGGAGTCGAACCCGCCTCCTCAGCTTGGGAAGCTGATATACTACCGATGTACTAATCCTGCACAGAAGCATCAAGCTGCTGCTCCTTACTATTTTATACATTATGCCTGTGTTTGTCAAATAATGAAATTTTTTAATGTTCCCTCGTCATATTTCATGCCGATCATATGCCGTTTTCTATGGTAATGCTGCTGCCATCCTTTGTCTTTTTTACCTTGATCTGCTGTGGAATATTTTCCATCAGTTCCTCTCTATGACTAATAATGCCCACCAGTTTATTGGCACTCGAAAGACCCGTCAGACTGTCCATTGCATTATCCATGGATTTGCGGTCCAGAGTTCCAAAGCCTTCATCCACAAACAGTGCATCCATCTGAATACCTCCCAGATTTGAGGAAACGGTATCCGACAAGCCCAGGGCCAGGCTGAGAGATGCCTTAAAACTCTCCCCTCCGGAAAGATTTCCCACCGGTCTCCGATGACCGGTATAGTTATCAAGCACCTCCAGATCCAGAAAATTATTGCTTTTTTTGCCCACAGAATCCTGCCGGTAAAGCTCATACTGCCCGTCACTCATCGGGAGCAGACGCCGGTTCGCCGCAGCAATAATGCCGTCAAAGCCTGCCGCCTGAATATACTGCTCCAATGTAATCTTGCCATTTCCCGTGGTTCCCTTTACCAAATTATACAGTTTGCGGCAATGCTCATATTCCTTGCCCGCTGTCTCCATTGTCTCTTTCTGTGCTGCGATGTTTATCCGTTTCTCTGTATTGATATTAATGCGGTTTTCAATGACATTGACCTCTCTGCGAAGCTCCTGCACCGCCCTTTCCTTCTCCTGACACGCCTCGTTAAGGGCATCCATATCCACATATGCTTTCCCCTCTGCATCCCGCTCTGCCTGCTCAAGCTGCGTATGATTTGTACTGCACTTCTGCCGGTACCCGCTGAGCGTTTCCTCCGATCCGGCAATCGCCTCTTCCTCCGTCACATAGGAAAGCATTTCATCCAAAGAAGCAAATTTCTGTTCCCGCACTGCCGTCTCTAAATGTTCTTTATATATTTTCTCCAGCTTTTGCTGGTTTTGCAACGTCTCATTCTGCGTTGTCAGGGATGCCTGTAATGAGGCCACCGCCAGATCTGCTTCCTTTTTCTGCCGCTCTGCTTCGTTAATTTCCGTTAAAATATCTTCTGCCGCCTGCGCCGCCTTTTTCATCTCCGTCTCTGCCGTTTTCCAATCTTCAAACGGCAGTTCCGCCAAAGTCTTTAAGGTTGCTTCCACTTCCGCAACTGCTGTCAGTGTTTCCTGCTTTCTGATATTTAACTGCTCCCCGGCATTTTTGAGCCGTTCTGCATCCTCCCCCTGTGCCTTTTCCAGCAGATCCTGTGTTTTTTCCAGCTCTGCACAAATCCGGGCTAATGCTGTCCTTGTATTTTCATTTTCCTGTGACTTTCTCTGCACAAGACTCTCCGCTTCCCGGAGCTGCTTTATCATATCCTCCAGTGTACCCTCTTGTGCCGGCCTGTCTAAGAGCGGATGTTCCAGACAGCCGGTGATTTTCTCCCGGAGCCGGGTTTCCAGTCCCTGCAGCGCCGTCTTTGACTTTTCCGCCTCGGTATTTGCCGCCTGCTTTTGCTGCTGCCTCTCTTCTTCCTGCTTTTGCAGCTTCTTAAACTGCTCCTCTGTAATAAACTGCTCCGGCAGGCTTGCCGGCTCCGGATGATGCTGTGAACCACACACAGGACACTTTTGTCCCTCCTCCAGATGCTCTGCCAGAATCCCGGCCCGGCAGTTTTCCAGAATCCTCTCCGCTGCCTCTCTTTTCGTATGAATCTCCTCATATTTCTCGCGGGTCACACAGAATATGTCCTGTTTTTGGGATAGATCTTTCTGCTGCTGTTCCCACTTTGGGAGCTGCTCTTCCAAAATATCTTCTATATTTTCCCAAAGAGTATCCAGTTTTTCCTTTTCATTTTGTGCCAGAGCAAGCTCTGACGGCTTTTCCTTCTGTGAAGCAATCTGTTCTTTCCAGCTCCCGATCTGACGTTCCAGCTCTTTTTCCTGCGCTTTCAGCTCTGTCTCCGACTTCGCCTGCTTCTCCTGCGTCTGCTTTAATTTCACCTGCTTCGCCAACAACTCATCTCTCTGCTGATATTTTAATTTTTGCTCCTGAAGCTTGTCCGCCTTCTTTTGTAGCTTCTCTGCCTCCGGACACCTTTTCTGTGCAGTTTCCCAGACTTTTGTGGATTCCTGCGCTTTATTCTGCGCTTTTTCCAGCCCCTGCATTTTCAACAGGATTTCCTCCTGCGTCTTCTGAATCTCCTGCTCTTTGGACTTCCATGTTGTATATGCCGGATATACGCCCCGCGTCGCCGTCTTCTGGCGCTTCAGCCTTTTTTCCAGAGCTTCCATTTCCTCTTTCTGATCTGTAAGCTCCTTCTGTTCCTTTCTCAGTACTTCTCTCCGGGCAATAAAGTCATTATTCGTCTTTGCCATAGCCAGAGTATCCTGACATGCTTTTAAGTCTCTCTCTGCACTTTTTAATACTTCCTGTTTCTCACAATATTTTGCCTTGTCTGAATCTGTCAGCCTGTCTAACAGCTCCAGCATTTCATCAATATTCCATGCACTTCCGGATCCCTTCGCTCTTTCCTGAAGTTCAGAAAGCTCCCCTTCTTCTGCCACCGCATCTCCAAAATACTGGATCACACTGTTTTCTGCCGTATTTTTTATGCCAAAGCTATGATTCATACGATCCTTCAGCTTGTATTCAATATTTTTATATGGATCTGTCATAAAAATTGTACGGAGAATCTCTGTTCTCTGTTCTGTTTTTGCATTGAGCAGCTCCCAGAACTCTCCCTGTGCGATCATTGCAATCTGCTTAAACTGCTTGTCGTTAATATGCAGCAACTCCTCCACTGCAGCATTGACCTGTTTCACTCCCTCAACCGGTGACTGTCCCTGCTCCTGAAAAACGGCTTTTTCATTTTCCGTGATCACACCCGTGCCACGCTTCTTCGGTCTCTCATAAGCAGGCTGGCGTTTCACATGGTATTCTTTCCCCTGATGAGAAAAATAAAAATCCACATAACTATCAGTGCCCTCCCCGGCATATTCACTTCTTAAATTTTTCGTATCTCTATATGTTCCACTGGTAGTTCCATAGAGAGCAAAGCATATGGCATCAAATATCGTAGTCTTTCCCGCTCCGGTATCTCCTGAAATCAGAAAAAGTCCTTTATCCTCAAATTGTCTGAAATCAATCTCCGGCATTTCGTCCGCATAAGGTCCAAACGCACTGATCAATAATTTAATCGGCTTCATCCATCACACCTGCCTCTCTTGCCACCATTCGCATAATATCCATCTCTTCTTCACTGATCTCGCAGCCATAAATTTTATTGTAAAAATCACCGATAAGCTCCCCAAAGGATCTGTTCTCCGCAATTTTTGAAATGTCCACCTGCTCAATCTGTTTCGTATGGGAATTATCATAATCAATCTTAACGGTATTGGGATAAATCTGTTGAAAAATCCCCATGACATCATTTACCATATCCTCATCCGTAAGGGTTGCGTAAATAAAATCCTCCGTCCCGGTTACATTTTCTGTTTTGAGAAGCTGCTCCAGCTTTCCTTTAATATGACGCATATCCCTCATAGGCTTTAACGGAATCAACTCGACGGACGTTTTCCCCTTCTCCTTTATCGTGATCACCGGAACCGATTTGTCGTTCGCAACCTCACTCAGGGAGTATTTTAATGGAGAACCCGAATACCGGACCTCCTCTTTCCCTATTTTCTGAGGCGAATGAATATGTCCCAGAGCTACATAATCAAATGCGTCAAAGCAGTCATAACCGATTTTTTCCACAAGACCGACACTCTGCACACCAACGCCTTCTGATCCACCGGTCACCGGCTCCTCTGACTTTCCGGTCACAAACTGGTGTGCCGCTATCACATTTCTGCGTGTCCTGTCAATCTCTGCCTGCTCCAGAACCGCCCTCACCGCATCATCATAATTCTCAATCCCGGCATCCGGCAGGAAATGCTTTACCTGCGACGCTTTTACAAACGGAAGAAGATAAATGTCTATCTCCCCATAATCATCCGTTACTGTTTTTTTATACAAGTTCCCCTCATACTTTGCTGAAATATAAATCTGATTCTTTTCAAACAGATCACTTCCATAATTCAGACGTTCATCCGAATCATGATTCCCACTGATCATAAATGTCATAACGCCGGACTCCGCAAGACTGCACAAAAAGTAATCCAGCAGCCTTGTCGCTGCTTCACTAGGAACTGCTCTGTCGTATACATCGCCCGCAATCAGTACCGCATCAACGGACTGATTTTTTACAATTTCCAATATCTGGTCCAGTATATATTTCTGATCCCTGATCAGGTCAAAATCTCCCAGAGACTTTCCCAGATGCAGATCTCCCAAATGCAAAAATTTCATACTCCATTTTCTCCTTTTTAATTATCGTGAATTTACAACGCTTTGGAAAAAAGCTCCTCTTTTTCTCACTCACAGGTGCATTTATACACATTGTATCACAAATTCGCAGCACTTCGGCAAAAGGTTCGAAAAAGCTCCGCTTTTCCTCACCCGCGGGATTGTTGACTTGCACAGAATTTGTAAGGGCAAAAAATTAAAAGCCCCTGTGGGAGTTATAAAACTCTCACAGGGGCACACATATGAAAGCGATGGTTTATTTAACTTATTTGCACTTATTTTATAGCCCTTATCCTTCAATGGCTATAGTTTTTGTCTGCTCCACTGCCGGCTGCGGATCCTTCTTTGGAACAGAGATCTTCAGGATACCATCCTCAAACTTCGCTTTAATATCCTCCTCTGTCATATCCTCGCCTACATAAAAGCTACGGCTGCAGCTTCCATAATATCTCTCACGGCGCAGGTACTTACCACTCTTCTCATCCTTTTCGCCGTCCTCAGATTTCTTCTCAGCACTAATGGTCATATAACCATCCTTAAGCTCTGCTTTTACATCTTCCTTCTTATAACCCGGCAGATCAATATCGAGTTCATAACCGGCATCTGTCTCTTTCACATCGGTCTTCATGGCACTTGGTGTCGGGTTTGCATAATGAATCACATTCATTGGTCTTGCGAAATCATCAAAAAAGTCATCAAATAAATTTTCTCCAAAAATACTAGGCATCAACATA
>ERZ1026854.1049-NODE-1049-length-18341-cov-10.065186_pt1 | contig 18341 bp, 13 predicted proteins | sample MGYA00380157_ERZ1026854 | MGnify/ENA primary metagenome ERZ1026854 (study PRJEB33269, sample SAMEA4719793) | human gut metagenome | biome: human-associated habitat; feature: organic feature; material: feces | place: Cameroon | collected 2013-10 ...
AGAAGGATGCCATCGCCAGCGGTGAGCAAACCGACTGGCAGGAGGCTATGAAGGAATGGAATGAATTTTATGAAAAGTAAAAAGGTAAAAAAGTAAAAAGGTAAAAACATACCGATTACAAAATATACTGATTATAAATTATTATGGCTAAAGTATTGATTAAGACTTCAGAGGGCGACATCAAAGTGCGCCTCTATGACGAGACTCCTCAGCATCGTGACAACTTCCTGAAGTTGGCAAAGGAGGGATATTTCGATGGCACACTCTTCCACCGTGTCATCAAGGATTTCATGATCCAGGGCGGCGACCCAGAGAGCAAGGGCGCTCCTAAAGGCAAAATGCTGGGCACGGGCGGACCTGATTACACCATCCCTGCCGAGTTCGTTTATCCACAGCTCTTCCACAAGCGCGGTGCCCTGAGTGCTGCCCGTTTGGGCGACGAGGTGAACCCGGAACGTGAGAGCAGCGGCAGCCAATTCTATATCGTCTGGGGAAAGACCTATAAGCAGAACGAGCTGAAGCAGATGGAGAAGCAGATGGGCATGCAGATGGAGCAGAACATCTTCAACCAGCTTGCCAAGGAGCATCATGATGAGATTATGAACTTCCGCCGTAACCGCGACCGCGAGGGCTTGATGAAACTGCAGGATGAACTGGTGGATGAAACCAAGAAGCGCTGCAAGGAGCAGGGTTATCCTAAGTTTACCGAGGAGCAGCAGAAGGCTTATACCGAGGTGGGCGGCACCCCATTCCTCGACAACCAGTATACCGTGTTTGGCGAGGTGGAGGAAGGCCTTGATGTGGTAGAGAAGATTCAGAACTGCGAAACCATGCGTGGAGATAGACCTAAGGAGGATATAAGCATGCAGGTTTCTATTATAGAAGAATAAAAGGTATTTCTCGCAGGTTTCTATGAAATCTGCGAGAAATCTTTATTAAGTATCAGCAACTATTCATTCGTATTTATAAAATAAAGAATTTAAAATAAACAAATCAAAATGAAAAAGATTCATGGAAAAATGATGAAGGGCATCACGGTCAGAAGCCTGATGATGCTCCTGGCTCTGGCTGGTTCTAACTACTGCCACGCCCTGCAAGCCACTCCTGCAAAGAACGCCGAAGAGGCTAAGGCACAAGCCACCATCGTGGTGAGCAACCCTACTTCCAACCCCCGCACGGAGCTTATCTCTCTGAGCATGAACGAGGTGAAGGCAAAACTGGGCAATGCAGCCCCTAAAAAGGGCGAGACCTACATCGTGAAGAATAAGCGCGGACAGCAGATCGGTTCGCAGATTACCCACGATGGCTATCTGCTCATCGATGCCAGCGTGCGCCCTCACGGTTCCGCCACCTACTACGTAACCATCGGCAAACCTTACCAGCAGAAGGTATGGGCTACCGGTGCTCTCTATAAGATAAGAAAGGATGATATCGCCTGGGAAAACGACAGATGCGCCTATCGTGTATATGGTCCTGCCCTGCAGCGCACCGGCGAACGCTCCTTCGGCACCGATGTATGGGTGAAGAATACCCCCGACACCGTGGTTTACGAGCGATACGTAAAGGATATGAACGGAAATATCAAGGGTGATAAGATTGATGCCAAGGTAAGAGCTCTGCAGAAGCAGGAAAAGTCAGAGAAGAACAAAGCAAAAGCAGCAGCCCTTGCCAAGCAAATCAAGGTCCTTCAGGCAGAATCAAACGAGGTGGATATCCTCACTTCCTTCCATCTTGACCATGGCAACGGCCTCGACCCTTATCGCGTGGGTGCTACCCTGGGATTGGGTGCACCAAGCCTCATGGTGGGTAAAAACCAGGTGCTGCCTTACTGCTACAAGGATTACAGAATTCTGGATAACGGTCCGCTCCGCTTTACCGTGGAATTGACTTACAATCCATCTACCGTGGGCGATATGAAGAACGTGGTGGAGCATCGCATCATCTCGCTCGACAAGGGCAGCAACTTCAACAAGATGACCGTATGGTATGACGGCTTGACCACTCCTACCGATTTCGCCACCGGTTTCCCTATCCATGAGGAAGATACCGAGAGCAAGACCTTTGCCAAGGATTACGTAAGCTATGCCGACCCTACCGACAACATCGAGGTGAACAACTCGCAGGTTTTCGTGGGTGTACTCTTCCCTGAGGGCATCGACAACACTTACTACCAGCTCTTCGACAAGAAGCACGACGGCGCCACCGGTCATGCCCTGGGCTTGAAGCGCAGCTTGAAGAACCAGGAGAAATACAGCTATTACTTCGGTGCAGCATGGAGCAAATATGATGTGAAGAGCTACGCCGAATGGCAGATTCGCATCAAGGAATACCTGGATACGCTGAAAACTCCACTCGGGGTTGAAGTTAAATAGGAAGAAAAGATTATATCTGAATATCATTCCATAAGCATCGGGAAATACATTGAGAGGCTCACTTGCGATGTTGCAAGTGAGCCTCTCCAAATTTATTTTATCCCTGAAATATCGCCACCTTGATGACACCATCCTTTCGGTTCTCGAAAACATCGTATGCCTGCTCTATTTTTGAAAGCGGGAAACGATGAGTAATCAGAGGGGTGGTATCTATCTTTCCCTGAGCTATTAAGCTCAGAATTTCCTCGCAGTCACATCCATCAACACCTCCCGTCTTAAAAATAAGGTTCTTGCCATACATATCAGGAAGTGGAAGAATCTGCGGCTTGTCATACATGGCGACAATGGTGACGATGGCATTAGGACGGGCACACTTCCAGGCAAGCTGGAATGTATTCTGCCCACCTGCAACTTCCATCACCACATCGGCTCCTCCATGCCGGCTATGACGCAGGACAAAAGCTTCACAATCATCAGGTTCTACAACCATCACTTGCGGATAATGCTCCAGAATGAATTCCCTTCTGGCCTGTGACTTCTCGCAAACAATGATGGTACGTGGTTTCTTGAGCAGGGTACAGAGCAAACAACAGACACCCGTTGGTCCGGCACCAATGATCAGAACTGTATCCTCTTCGGTAATTTCAGAGATTCTCGTCGCCCAGAATCCAGTGGCAAGAATGTCACCTACGAAGAGAGCCTGTTCATCGCTCACCGAATCCGGAATTCTGTTCAGTCCTGTGGTAGCATACGGAACCCTCACGTATTCCGTCTGTCCGCCATCGATTCTGCATCCCAATGCCCATCCGCCATGTGGAGAAGTACAGTTGTTCACGTAGCCATGCTTGCAATAGAAGCAATCTCCGCAGAAGGTTTCCACATTCACGGTCACCCTGTCACCCGGTTTAACGTGGGTAACCTGCTCCCCCACTTCCTCCACGACACCTACCATCTCATGTCCGACCGTAATTCCCGGTACGGCACGAGGAACAGAACCATGCTTGATATGAAGGTCGCTTGTGCAGATGCTACTCAGCGTTACTCGCACGATGGCATCATGCGAGTCTATCAACGTTGGCTTCTTCTTTTCCGTGAAGCCAAACTCTCCCTGCTTGATATATGTAAATGCTTTCATGATTAAAAAGTAAATTCCAATTAACATTGCAAAGATACACATTATTAATGAAACTCAATAAATAAACAGCGAAAAACTTTCTTGAACAATCAACTTTGCAAGAAGATATGCCATTATGCCCCATTTGGCATGACAAGATTTGATGAAAATCAAGAAATCAAGCCTTTTCTGCATTTTCCGACTAAAAAATTGTGTGCGTACACAAAAAGGCATTACCTTTGCACTCGAAAAGATAAATAACGAATAATTAAAGTAAAGAAAGGATAACGATTATGATGGTATTAGGAATGACATTAGCAGTTGTAGCTGCTCTTTTTGCAGAGGTTGTAAATGTAAACAAGAAGATTAGCCTCGGCAAGTAAACAAGCTTTGAGAGGCATCTTAGGATGCTTCCAAATAAAGCTTCTGATAAGGTAAAGATTGGATAACAACAAATATAGAGAAAGGATAAGATTATGATGTTTTTAGGAATGATTTTAGCAATGGTTGTTGCAGGATGCGCTGAATACGGTGCAAGAACCAACATGAAGAACTTCGCTTAACAAGCGAGGCTTTCTGAAAATTTGAGAGAATTGAAATAAGAAGTTTCCATATATATTATACAGAAATGGCAGCTGTAAGCATTGTGAAAATGCTTGCAGCTGCCTTTTTTTGCAGTTTAACCAATTTTCCTATCTCTTCTTATCAGCCACATCAAACCACAAACGGGTGGTGATTTCATCTTCACCCTGCTCACTTACTGCCTGCTTGAAACTTTCACCATTCAAAGACTGTTCTGTGGATGGATAGAAGAAACGATGAGGATGGTCGCCATGAGACAATACCGACTTAGGACCTGGCTTCAAATCAGGATAACCCAAGCGACGCCAATCGGTAAAGGCATCAGGACCCTGTCCGTAGAAAGCTATCCATTTTTGCCATCCTATGCTCTCATACCATCGGGCTGCATCATACTTCACACCATCCTGAGCGAGATAAGCAGAGATTGCGGAGGCATCTGTAACCCCCTGCTGCTGAAGGGAAGCTGTGACTGCCTGCTGATAGAGTGATTCTGCATCTGCTGATATCCATCCTCTAGCTGCTGCCTCGGCATAGATGAAGAGTACCTCGGCATAGGTTACAAACACTGCCGGAGATTCATCCTGCAAGAATGCTGTGCCCGGACGGGATACCTTATAGAAACCCTGGTTGTTGGCAAAGTCGGCAGAAAGTCCGTTGGCTGCACCTTCGTAGGTTGTAACTGTCTCATCCTGTGGCTTCTGGGCATAGATGGCAAGACGAGGGTCGTTCAAGGACTTCAACTTGTCGATGAGCGTCTTGGATACTCGCTGGTCATCACGGCTGGAAAATGCCGATGCCCATGGGTTCCACTGTGGTGATGCCGCAAAGACGAACTTGGCATTATCGGCATTACTGCTAATCAGGTTGCTACGATCTGCATAGAGCGAAGAGATGATTTCCTTGGCGGTGGTCTCGTCACGGTCAGCTATCTCAAGGGCGATTCGCAGACGAAGACTCTTGGCTAGTTTCTTCCACTTATTGATATCGTTATCATAAATCAAGTCTCCTTCAAGGCTACCACCACCTGCAGACAAGGCTGCATCGGCATCAGCCAAATCGGTGAGCAAACCGCGGAGCACTGTTTCCTGAGAGTCGTAGGCAGGTGTAGTACTCTTGCCATACTCCTTGTAAGGAATGGCTCCATAGAAGTTGGTAAGCTGCAGATAGGCCCATGAACGCCAGATCTTTGCCACCGCCTTCTCGTTCTGAGAGCTAGACGACTGCTCATCTATAGCCTGAAGATTGGAGATAATGGTAGAATAGAAGGTATTCCAGGTGCTGGTGAAATCCGTATTGTCCACATCATAGCAATCTGGCTCAGTGTATTGAATCTTTGCCCAATGCTGCACCCAGAGCAGCGTGCTATTGTAATTGGCAGTACTACCCCAGTAGGTCTGGGCACTCTGATACTCAGTGGAAGTGAGCAAATATGCCGGGTCTGGAACCTCTGTGGCATTTGGATTGCGGTTGATATCGCTCAAGGTATCATCGCAAGAAGTGAAACCTGCAGCAAGACCAAGTGCCAATGTTCCTATCAATATTATCTTGTTTCTTTTCATGTCGTAATCTCCCTCAATTTAAAATTTCACATTCAAGTTGATACCAATCTGGCGGGTTGTTGGCAAGGTATATGCCTCCACACCCTGTGCATTGCCCGAAGAGATGGCTGCCTCTGGGTCAATATCCTTTGCATCCTTGTGGATGGTCCAGAGATTGCGGGCAGTAAGTGCCACGCTGGCATCCTGCAGATGGAACTTGCGGACAAACTTTGCCGGCAACTGGTAGGTCAATGATACCTCACGCAACTTCACGTAATCTGCATCAAAGACGTTTGCTTCGGCAATACTGTACAAACGGTGATAATAGTTTTCTGCAGAAACCACCTTTGTATTTTTCTCACCACTGGCAGTAACACCAGCCACGATGATACCATCCTGGTAAACTCTGGTCTGCTCACCATTGATGGTGGCATAATACAAGCCATCGCTGCTCATGGTGTATTGTGGAGCATCAATCTGCTGATTCACATCACCATTCTTATAATACCACAATCCTCCATGATCGGCATCACGACCAGGCAAGGTGGCAGCCAATACACCGGTATAAAGACCCGTCTTGTTGGTATTTGAAAATATCTTTCCACCAAAGCTGGCATCAATCAGGAACGAGAAAGTAAGATTCTTGTAGCGGAAGGTATTCGTGATACCACCCTGCCAGTTTGGAGTAAAGTGCCCCAGCGTCTTAGAGGTGGAAGAAACCTTTGGCAATCCGTTGTCATCCACCACGATACGGCCTTGATCATCGCGGGTGTAGGCACTTCCGAAGAGTGTACCATACGCATCTCCTACCTTTGCCAGAATCTGGATGCCTGATGAATAGAGCTGGTAACTGGTTATCTGACCGGCATCATCCAACTTCACCACTTTGCTACGGTTGCTGCTGTAGTTGATATCGGTGCTCCACTCAAAATCCTTGATACGAACAGGTACCAGCCCCAACTGAATCTCATAACCACGGTTGCGGATATGACCGGCATTCACCACCTGAGAGGTGTATCGGCTGGCTGCAGAAGTGGCAAGACTCAATATCTGATTCTTACTGTCGGTCTGATAGTAGGAGAAATCAAGACGTACTCTGTTGTCGAAGAATGCACCTTCCAAGCCCACTTCGGTAGAGTTGGTCTGCTCTGGCTTCAAGTTTGGATTCTTACCCTCAGTAGAGGCTGTCAACATAGGGTTGCCATTGAAGGCTGTCTGAATGTTGTACACATTGGCAAGCAAATATGGATTGGCATCAGCACCTACCTGAGACCATCCACCTCTGAGTTTCAGATAATTCACCTGTCGGCTGGTAAAGCCCAGTGCTTCGTTAAGCAGTACACTCGCCGTAACGGATGGATAGAAGTAGGAATTGTTATCCACCGGCAACGTAGAAGACCAGTCGTTGCGACCGGTGAGACTGAGATAAGCCCAGTTCTTGTAGTTGACGGTGACAGAACCATACACACCATACTGACGGAGACGATAGAAATCATTGGATGAGGTGAGCTGGTCACGGGAGTTGGTAAGGGTATAGAGATCAGGCACAGCCAAACGAGGGGCAGCCTGGTAATTATACTCATACTTCTTGTTGCGCACATTGAAACCCACCAGGGCATCCACATTCCAATCATCACTCAGCTGCTTCTGATAAGTGAGCACAGCCTCGGAGTTATTCTCCTGAACGGTATAGTTCTCCTCATTATAGGTACCGTAAGGGGTTCCGCTGGTACCCCACTTCACCTTCGACTTACGCTTGTCATTATACCAGTCGGTGCTGGTACGGAGACGCAAATCCAATCCATCGAGAAGATGGAAGGCCAGATGGAAATCACCAATCAGACGATGGCGGTCCTGGCTCTGGGTATTGTAATAGGCACTCCAATAAGGATTGCTGTAGTAGCTGCTGTTCCAGTTGCGGGAATAATCATCCTTCAAAGACTGGGTATTCACCTGACGGCCGAACCAGAGGAACTGCAACATGGTGCTGCTGCTTCGGGCATTACTGCCGGATGCCATGGCAGAACCAGGAAGGCTAGGTGCTGAATAGAGAATATAGTTGGCAGTGGCACCTACAGATACCCAAGGAGCCAACTTATAATCGGTATTGAGAGTGAAATTCGACTTGTTGGTAGAAGCTCCTGGCACGATACTGCGCTGATGCTCATTGTTATAGCTGATGCGGAACTGATACTTGTCGTCCGCCTTGGCTATGGCTACGCCATAATTCAAGGTTGTACCTGTGCGGAAGAAGTTCTTCACATTATCAGGATTGGAAACCCAAGGAGTGGCGGTACGGTTGCCGTTGGCATCCAACGGACTGTCGAACTGAGGGATATTAAGGCCCACGTCGAGTCTAGGACCCCAACTCTCATCCACACCATCGTTGATACCAGCACCCTTTCCGTCAACATAACTGAAGCGGCCACCTGCACCCTGTCCGAAGAGATTCTGGAACTCAGGCAGGTTGGTGGCAGAGGAAACCTGTGCCGAAAGATGGCCTGTTACTCCCAGTCCCTTCTGTCCCTTACCGGTCTTGGTGGTAATGATGATGGCTCCATGTGCCGCACGGGCACCATAGAGGGCTGCAGCATTAGGACCCTTCAATACAGACATTGAAAGGATATCCTCTGGATTAAGGTCGGCAATGGCATTCTTGAAATCGCGGCCCACACCCTTGGTATTGAGCTGCGAATTGTCTACCGGGATGCCATCCACAATGAAAAGAGGCTGATTCTCTCCTGCAATGGAAGTCTCGCCACGTATCACAATACGGCTGGAACCCACATCACCCTGACTGTTGGTAATGCGGACACCTGCCAACTTACCAGAAAGAGAATTCAGAATATTGTTATCCTTACCTGTGGTCAATTGGTCAGAAGATACTTCCTGTGTGGCATAACCCAGAGCCTTCTTCTGTCGGGAGATACCCATGGCTGTTACCACCACCTCGTTGAGGTCGGTTGCGTTTGGGGCAAGCACCACATTGATGACATTACCCTTGATAGTCACGGTCTGTGTCTGCATACCGAGATATGAAACCGTGAGCTTCTTGGCAGCCACCGGAAGCTTTGAAATGGTCAGTTTACCATCTACATCCGTTACGCCTCCCACCTTGCTGTCTTGTATCAGGACGGCTGCACCAACCACAGGCTCGCCATCATCGGCAGAAGTAACATTGATAGTTATCCCCTGACTCTGTGCTGCGGCATAAGGAGCGCCAGCAGTCAACAGAGATAATGCGAAAATAATCTTCTTTACCATACTAACATCTTTAAATTCAACATTACACTATGTCTAAAATCGACTGCAAAGGTATAACATTTTCATAACATTACAAAATTTTTAGTTAACTTTTGATTTTAAAATACCATATCGCATAACATTTTGATACCACAATCATGGTATAATTTACCAAAACCTCTACACTCAGCTACGGAAAATAGGATAAAAACCAACCAAAAAAAAGGGTGTGTCATGAGTTCATGGCACACCCTTTTAATATCTCGGAACGTTTCAATATTTCAACGTTTCACTTTATTCTTTACTTTGTCATCTCAAAACCTACGCGCATGCCGTCGTAGCTGTTGGCGATGGTACCCACTGCGCTGAGAGTAGAGCTGCCCTTGAAGGCGCTGAGCATCTTGATGAGGTTGAGAAGCTTCTTCTGGTCGAAGAGAAGGCTGATGCCATTGGTAGTCTTGGTGGCATAGCCCGAAGCACTCAGCAGAAGACCCTTCAGCTGGATGGCATGAGTCTTCTCATCAAAGGTATAGGTGCCCTGCCATGGCTTGCCGTCAATCTGAGCAGAGAAGTTGCCGTCGGTGGTGAAGGTGAACTGGGTGTTTGAACCATTGAAGCCAAACTTATTATAATAGGTACCCAACTTCTCCTCTACCTTGTTGGCAGCAATCTCGCCACCCGCCTTAGCAAGCAGGTTCTCAGAAGTAAAGGCGCATCCTGGCTTGCTATACTTCCAGGTATGAGCACAGAGATCTGCCTTTGAGAAAGTACCCGAACCGATAACGTTGTTCAGGATGCCATTGATGATGCTGCCTGCAGATGAAGTGCTGCCCGATGTGTTGCCTGTAGCTGCACCGAGCAATCCGCCCAATACATTGGCGATGGTAGAACCAGTGTTACTATTTGTGGTAGTAGCAGCATGGTTGGCAGATGTAGTGTTAGCTGCTGATGCAGAAGTAGTTGCCCCAGTAGTTGCATCTGTAGAAGTGGATGTAGATTTCTTTGTAGAAGTCTTGGTTGATGTCTTTTTTGTTGCCTTTGTAGATTTCTTTGAAGAAGATTTCTTTGTTGTCTTCTTTGTTGTCTTCTTCACTGGCATCAACTCCGAGTTAGAGGCATTGAGCGCTGCCTCGTTCATGGCGCTAGCATTGCTGCCTGCTGTGCATGCGAGCACGAGGGCAGCCATCAGAATTACCTTTTTCATTTTACTTTCCTTTTACTTTCTATATAATCTTATATTTTTATATCGATATTCACGTTTCCGGGTGCAAAGTTCGGCATTTTTCGGGAAATAACAAAGGGAAATCCCCTTTTTTCGCTTCCTGCTTCCCTATTTTCCCTATTTATCATCAGCCATCGGCCATCATCAGCCATTTTCAGCCATCATCAGTCCTCCCTTTCTCATCACCCTGCATTATCTATAGATGAAATAAGGTGCAAATGGTTTATTCAATGCTATTTTTCGTGCAAAAAATAGTGCAAATGATTCTTTTTTTTGACTTAAATCAAAAAATAATGATAATTACCCCAAAAAAAACAATTTGTGCACCGAAATATTATAAGAATGTAATATCTTTGCAGCGTTAATAAAAATACAATAGGTTATGAATGATTTAATTAAGGTAAACACGAGTAATGAAAATCAGGCATTGAACAAGTGCCAGCAGATTCTTCAGGATCGCCGCGAGGCCCTTGCCTCTAAGGCAAAGAGAAGAGATTAAGTCCTTCACAGCAAAAAGAGAAGAGATGAATTTCTTCTAGGTTTATGAAGCTGACAAGGATTTGAATCCTTCGAAGAGAGATTTTTTCAGAATGACTCTTAATTTGAAAAAGTAGTTTTTGGGAAAAGAAAGAAAAAGTAAAAAACCCCGTTACCGGAACGTTTCGTCTGGCAACGGGGCTTTTTCATATCTTACTTCTTATTCAAGTTACTTATTCTTCTCCGCCTTCATGATTACCTCGAAGTGGTTGCCGCTCTTCAGCACCACGTTCTTCAGGAAGTTGGAAATCTGCTGGGCATCCACCGACTTCACCATCTCGCGATAGTTGCTGTGGGTATCCACCTTGTGCAGATCATACATGCTCAACACCTGCATCCAGTAGCTGTTAGTCTTCTCGTCAACACCAGCCTGCTTCAAGAGGATTTCCTTCACCTTCTGCAAGTCCTTGGCATCAGGAGCAGCCACCGTCTCGTCCATGCCCTTGAAGAAGCAAGGAACGGCTACATCCACCTTATCAGGATTCAGCTGTGCCATGGCGTTGAGGGTGAGTGCCACCTTGCCGTCGTAATCGAAGAACAAGCCGCAGGATGCACCTGTGCTGTAAGCCGCACTCAGCTCCTCGCGGATGCTGCGCAGATACTTCATCTCCAACAGGCGGGCAGCAACATCTGCCAATACCGCCGTCTTAGGATTATAAGATGGCAACTTCACGAACCACATCTCGCGTGCCTGGCTCTGAGGATTCTCCATCGCCTTGGTAAAGATGTTCTTCACCTCGCCTTTAGCGTATGGAATCTTCTGGTTCTTCAGCTTCATGCCCTTGTTTGGCAGGGAAGCGATATACTGCTCGATGAGCGGGAGGAGCACCTTCTCGTCATAATTGCCCACAAAGTAGAAGGTAAAGTCCTTGGCGTTGCCATAGAGCTGCTTCTGCATGTCGAGCACACGGTCGTAGTTGATATTCTTGATATCCTCTGCTTCTGGCAGGAGCGCCAGCTTGTTACCCAAATAGAGGGTGCTCTGGATAGAATCCTGATATACCATGTTAGGGTTATTGCTCTTGTTGGAGAGCACGGTGGTATAGGTATTCTTCAGATTCTCGAAAGCCTTCTCGTCCTTGGTAAGGTTGGTCATCGAGAGATAGAGCAGCTGCATCATCGTCTCCACATCCTTAGGAGTAGAAGTACCGGCGATGCCATGACGGAACGGACTCATGGTGAGACCTACACTCACCTGCTTGCCGGCAAGCATCTTCTGCAGGTCGTTGCCTGTGAAACCGGCCAATCCGCTTACTTCCCATACGGTAGAAGCATTGGCTGCGTTCACTGGGTCGTTCTGGAATGCAGAATAACCCACCTTGGCTGTTCCTGAGAATCGGATTTCATTATCCTTGAAGTCGGTCTTCTTCAATATCACCTTGGCTCCGTTAGAGAGGGTGAGCTTCTTGAATCCGAGCTCCTTGTTTTCCTCAACCTTCTTGATGCTTCCTGCCTGAGGCAGCGTTGCCATCAGTGGCTCCTGCTTCACGTTGTCTACATAAGCCTCCAGCTTCTCGCCGCGCACCTGCTTCACAATCTGGGCAAGCTGCTGCTCGGTAGGATAGCTCACGCCCTCAGCCTCCTTCATGAACACCATGCTCACAAAGTTGGTGTCGGTTTCTGCTATCACCTGCTTCATGGCACCGTTGATGGCCTCGAGAGGGATGTTAGGAACCATCATCTGATAAATCTTATATTCATCTTCCAACGATGGAATTGGCTCATTGTCTGTGAAATGGTCTACATACTGGGTAGTGAACTGCTCGTTCTTCATCTTGTTGCGGTTCTCATACATGGTCTCCATGCTGCTCATGAAGTTCTCCTTGGCACGGATATACTCCGTAGCTGTGAATCCGAAGTCGCGCACACGCTTAGCCTCACGCAGCATGGCGGCATAAGCCTCCTTTACCATTCCAGGCTTAGCCACTCCCGAGATAGAAAAGGCATCCTTGGTACTTGAAATGAGATAGCTTCCCATGCCGGCACTTGCCTGCAGGAACGGACAGTTCTCCTCGCGTGCCAGCTCTGCCAGACGGGCATCAAACATGCTGCTTACCACGCTGCGCACATAGCCCTCTACCAGATAATTCATATCGCCCTTCAGCGAATCAGGATAGGCTTCGCTCTTCATCATGATGTTGATCATGTCGAACTTCTGCTCCTTGTTCTTGTCGATTACGTAGATGGCAGTATCGTTGTCGGCCACTGGCACTGGCACCACCTTGGCTGCATTCTTAGGCACCTTGATGCCTGAGAAGAGCTTCTTAATCTGAGCCTCTACATGGTCAACATCTACATCACCCACGATGATGATAGCCTGATTATCTGGGCGATACCATTTGCGATAGTAGGCACGCAGGGTTTCTGGCTTGCATCCGTCGATGACGCTCATCAATCCGATAGGCATGCGATAGCCATATTTATCGCCCTGGTAGAGCTTAGGCAGATTGCGCTCCAGCATGAGCTGCTGACCCACCATGCGCATGCGATACTCGTTGTGTACCACGTCGCGCTCGTCGTTGATAGCCTCCTTGGTCAACGAGATGCCGTTGCTCCAATCCTTGAGAATGAGCATGCAGGAATCCACTGCCGAGGTGCGGGTGGTAGGCACATCGGTGAAGTAATACACGGTCTTGTCGATGCTGGTATAGGCATTCAGGTTTCTGCCATACTCCACACCGATGCTCTGCAGGTAATCCTGCAGGGAATTGCCCTTGAAGTGGTCGGTACCGTTGAAGGCGAGGTGCTCCAGAAGGTGAGCCAAACCGCGCTGGTCATCATTCTCATTGATAGAACCCACTTTCTGAGCGATGTAGAAACTTGCCACATGCTCAGGGAAAGCATTATGACGAATGTAGTAGGTCAATCCATTGTCGAGATGGCCTATCTTCACATTCTTGTCCACTGGGATAGGAGGCATCTGCTGTGCCGTCGCATTTCCCACAGAGAGCAGCAGCAGCGCCGCTGCGAAAATCTTCTTTAATCTCATTTTTTCTCTGCTGAATATTAATAAATATGCATTATCAGTTATTTCGACTGCAAAATTACTCAAAATAAAAATGATTTGCAAGTATTTGGGAGATTATCTTCCCAAATACCTGCAAATCTATCAACTTTTAACTATAAACTATCAACTCTGAAGCTCTTCAGCCATGAACCTCTGAACAGGCGCACCAGGAAGAGGCATCCTCTCAGCGTAAGCTCCGTGGCCATGGCTATCCATACGCCCTCCAATCCGTAGCTCTTCGAAAGCCCGTAGGCAAGGGTGAGTCTCACCAGCCACATCGTGCCCAGATTGATGGCGGCAGGCTTCTTCGTATCGCCCGCTCCCACGCAGACACTATAGGTAACGATGCTCGCCGCAAAGAACGGTTCGGCGAATGCCTCAATGCGCAGGCAGATGGTGCCCAATTCGCGGATACTTTCCACCGGCGACAGCACGCCTATCATCTCGGGTGCAAAGACGAACATCACCACGCCCATCAATGCCATCACGCTCATGCCCAACCCCACGGTGAGATAGGCGAAGCTCTTGCAGAGGTCGATGCGCCCGGCTCCATGCGTCTGTCCCACCAGGGTGCTTGCCGCATCGCCGATGCCGTAACCCGGCATGTAGCAGAGACTTTCGGCGGTGATGGCGAAGGAATGGGCAGCGATGGCGATGTTGCCCAATGGCGCCACTATCATGGTGCTCACTATCTGCGCTCCGCTCATCAGGATGTTCTGGATGGCCATCGGGATGCTTATCTGACAGGCATGATTCACGTAGCTCTTCACCCAGCGGAACGGCTCTTTATCCTGCCGCAGGTTCAGAATCTTGTTGCTGCATGCCGAAATCCAGAGATTGGGCAGTGAGATGCAGAAGTAGGCCATCGCCGTGCCGCAGGCGGCTCCCACCACGCCCATCTTCAGGATATAGATGAAGAGATAGTTGAAGACCACATCACTGATACATATCAACACCGCCATCACGCTGGGCGTATGCATGTTGCCTGCCGATTTGAGCATCATCTCGGAGATGTGATAAAGGAACACGAAGGGCAGCACGAGGCTATATATCAGGAAATACTTCGATGAGAAAGGAGCGATGTCGTCACCGCCACCCAGCCAATAGGGCAGATAGCCATGGATGCCCACACCCACCAGGGTGAGCATCAGGCTGAACGCCAAACCGCATATCAGGGCATGGCGATATACCTGGCGTGCCTTTCTGAAATCGTTGGCACCGATGAAATGAGCCACCTGCACCGAGAACCCCGTGGCAGCTGCCGAAAGCAAACTTCCGATGAGCCAAGTGGTTGACTCTATCAGTCCGATGCTAGCCGAGGCTTCTGCTCCCAGATGTCCCACCATCGATGCATCGATAAAGAACATCATCACGGTGGAAATCTGCGCCAGCATGGACGGCACGCTCAACCCCACGATGAGGTTGAGTTTCTCCCTTCGAGTCATCGCCCTCCCCTTGCGAATCGACTCCATCAGATAATCTGTCTTATTCTTGAATAACATATTTTTCTCTTTTAATGAAATTCAATGCAATTCTTGCTGTAGTACAACAGTAAGACGATTACTCATGCCCATAGGGGTGCTGAGTAGTTACGAAATGACACAAAAAGTGGCGATCCTCAAAAGAGGAACGCCACTTTCTATTTAAATTTAAAATTTGTCGTACCTTTGTTTTTCCCAAAACTTTACTTCCGCCGTAGCAGAACAGTACTGTTTTTGTCATCCTTGAATAAATCAATCTTTCTATACCTTAACTAACACCCATTTTTGAATAAACAATCTAATTTTACCTAAACTAAAAACCTAACCTATGAACAACAATCTTAACTTATTTTTTACCTAACAACTAAAACCTAATAAAATCTATTACCTAACTAAAAACCTAAAACTTATTTTTTCTGATGCAAAGGTACAACAAATTTCTGAAACCACAATACTTTTCCCGAAAAAAATGCATGAAACTAACATTTTTTGACGTAAGTCAGCAAATTGTGTGCGAACACAAACACTTGTTAACACTAACGAAATGCTTGTTAACACAAAGAGCGTTCCCAGGTTGCCTTGCCGGCATACCTGGGAACGCCCCATATATCTCCTTATATATAATAAGGTGGAAAATCTCCTATATATAATAAGGTGAACACCTCCCCTATATATAATAAGGTGTAATCACACTGAATATCACTTGGAGAAGTAGCTATCCAGCACTATCTCGAAGCGAAGCATCGAATAGGCAGGAATCGTAGAACTGCTGCTGGTGCTCGAACCATAACCCAACTGGTATGGGATATAAACCATCCAGTGGTCGCCCGGATGCATGCGCATCAAGGCTGTGGCAAAGCCATCCACCACATTGCTCACGGCAAAGGTAGAAAGCATGGCGGTTTGCTTGTTGTAAGTACCCTCGAAGGTCTTATCAAACACGTATCCCGCATTCACGCTACCATCCTTATCAGTAGTCTGAATCAGGCTGCCACGATAGCTCACCCTCACGGAGTCGGTGTACATCGGGCTTGTGGTGCCCTCACCCTTTTCGAGCACATGAACGATGATGTTATCGCAATCCTTGTAGGTCAGCGGCACATTCACGCCGCTGGCATCCTTGTTAGGCGTCTGGTTCTCCAGACTCCATTTGCGATAAACATACCATCCCTGGCTCTCTCCCATCTTCTTTGCGTAATCCAGCGTATCGTCAAAAGCCTGCTCGTTGCGCTCCTGCCAGTTGGCATACGCATCATAGGAGTCATCGTTCTCGCTGCATGATGACAGGGCGAACACTGCCATCACGAGCAAGAAGAGATATTTAGAAATTCTTAATTTCATTACCAAGTTTCTTTAATACGCTGGTGATACTTACGCGATCCTCGATGATGCCACGAAGATCAGAGATAGCTACGCGCTCCTGCTCCATGGTATCACGATAACGCAAAGTTACCTTGTGATCCTTAGGGGTCTCGTGGTCAACGGTGATACAGAATGGAGTACCTACGGCATCCTGACGGCGATAACGCTTGCCGATGGAATCCTTAGGGTCGCCATAGTGAGTATTGAAGTGGAACTTCAACTCATCAACAATCTCGTGAGCCAACTCAGGAAGACCATCCTTCTTATCCAATGGGAATACGGCACACTTCACTGGTGCCAATGCCTCTGGCAGGCGCAATACCACACGTGTCTCACCATTCTCCAACTTCTCCTCGCAGTAAGAGTGGCACATCACGCTGAGGAACATACGGTCAACACCGATAGAGGTCTCCACATCGTAAGGCACATAGCTCTCGTTCTTCTCTGGATCGAAGTACTTGATAGAACGGCCGCTGTACTTCTCGTGCTGAGAAAGGTCGAAGTTGGTACGGCTGTGGATACCCTCCACCTCCTTGAAGCCGAATGGCATCTTGAACTCGATGTCGGTAGCTGCATTGGCATAGTGAGCCAACTTCTCGTGGTCGTGGTAACGGTAGTTCTCGTTGCCCATGCCCAGAGCCTCGTGCCATGCAAGGCGCACCTTCTTCCAATACTCAAACCACTTCATCTCGGTGCCTGGCTGGCAGAAGAACTGCATCTCCATCTGTTCGAACTCACGCATACGGAATACGAACTGACGGGCAACCACCTCGTTGCGGAATGCCTTACCAATCTGGCAGATACCGAATGGCAACTTCATACGGCCGGTCTTCTGAACGCTCAGGTAATCTACGAAGATACCCTGAGCAGTCTCAGGACGGAGATATACCTTGCTTGTAGCATCGCTGGCAGCACCCATCTGGGTAGAGAACATCAGGTTGAACTGGCGAACGTCTGTCCAGTTCTTGGTACCGCTGATAGGGCAAACGATACCCTCGTCCTCGATAATCTGCTTCAGCATCTCGAGGTTAGGACCCTGCATAGCCTCAGTGTAGCGGGCATGGAGGTCATCAAACTTCTTCTGGTTCTCCAGCACGCGAGGGTTGGTAGCGCGGAACTGAGCCTCATCGAAGCTATCGCCGAAGCGCTTCTGAGCCTTGGCAATCTCCTTGGCAATCTTCTCCTCATACTTAGCCATGTGATCCTCGATGAGCACATCGGCACGATAACGCTTCTTGGAGTCGCGGTTATCAATCAATGGGTCGTTGAAGGCATCAACGTGACCGGAAGCCTTCCATACAGTAGGGTGCATGAAGATAGCTGCATCGAGACCTACAATGTTCTCGTGCAACAATACCATACTCTGCCACCAGTACTGCTTGATATTATTCTTGAGCTCAACACCATTCTGACCATAGTCGTAAACGGCAGCCAAGCCATCATAAATTTCACTACTTGGGAACACGAAGCCATATTCCTTGCAATGGCTTACAATTTTCTTAAAAACATCTTCTTGTGCCATGATTAAATCTTATTTTTCTTAAATTTTCTGCAAAGATAAGCCTTTTTCTCGAAAAAATGTTGTATTTTTGCCATAAATTAATAAAATAAGTATTAAAAGCGATATATGAGCGACGAAATTAAAGATAAAAACGAGCTGGAAGGCCAAAATCCTGATGATTTGGGGAATTCTGATGCTCAGGAACAACATTCCGACTATAAGCCGGTGAACCGATTCGATGCATCCGCCGTACACCACCTCAGCGGCATGTATCAGAACTGGTTCCTCGACTATGCGTCGTATGTAATTCTGGAGCGAGCAGTGCCGCATATCGAAGACGGATTGAAACCCGTACAGCGACGCATCCTCCACTCCATGAAGC
>ERZ1026854.1050-NODE-1050-length-18340-cov-5.107848_pt1 | contig 18340 bp, 22 predicted proteins | sample MGYA00380157_ERZ1026854 | MGnify/ENA primary metagenome ERZ1026854 (study PRJEB33269, sample SAMEA4719793) | human gut metagenome | biome: human-associated habitat; feature: organic feature; material: feces | place: Cameroon | collected 2013-10 ...
ATTTAAGGCATCGGCTAATGCCTTGGAACAAAATATATGCATCTGTTCCTGTTCTGCCTTGATATCTACGCTTCCGGGAAGCTTACTTCCATGTAAAGCCCTAAGTCCTTCTGCTGAAATATTGACCTTAACAACAGGATTATTCTTCCCAAGCTCAGTTTCATTATATCTAACAGGATTACTATTTTGTACCTTAGCCGAGCCAAGCTTCCTGCGAACCGATTTCAGGTATTTCTGGCAGTTCTCCCGTTGCCTCAGCATTTTCCGCAGCAGCTTCGGGATCATACTCGCCACCTTCCTCATCCCAGAGGGAATCATAATCTTTCGCCTTATGGTTCTTCATCTGCTTCATCATGGCCTGCGCCTGTTTTGCAGCGGCGTATAGTTTATCGTTTGCTTCCTGAAGCTTCTTCTCATCAGAATACGGAACATTATCGCCTCTGGACATCCTCATGGCAGTAGTCATGATCTTGCCCATAGTAGCTGCATATCCCGTTTCGGGATCGGACTGCTGTCTTGCGACCTCTGCGTTCCATGCTGCGCTATACTGTTCCATCAGTCCATCAAGTACTTTCTGGTTTTTCTTAAACTCTTCATCCGATGCTTCCACGGAAAGCTGTAAAGTTGCCGTTTCTTCCTCGAACTTTTTATCTCCTGTCAGTTCAAACTTCTTTTGAGCCTCATCCCTCTGCTTTGCAAGGCTTCTGGTCTGATCTACAAGCACCTGACGATATTCTCTGTATTTAGGGATAACTTCGCCTAATTTCATAATCATCACCCCCTGAAATCGACATGACCGCCGACCATTCGCTCGGAGGCTGTCATAACTCTGTTTGCTGCACTGTCATAGGAATAGCTTTGTACCTTTGAAAGCAGTTCATCCGCAGAATCAGCTTCAATGGTCACATATTCTTTTCCGTAGACTTCCACAACCTTATCGTGTATCTTCTTTTCTATCTCAGGTGGGATCTCGTCATTATCGGAATCTGCTTTTTCAGCTCTCTTTTCCCTTAATTTCTCTAGCCGCTCCTGGCGTTCCTTCTTCTCAGCCTTCTTGTGTTCTCTGGCCTTCTGCTCTTTCTTCTCAGCTGCCTTCTTTTCTATGCGCTTTTTCTGCAGATCCTGAGATTTCTCTACTGTGGCAAAGAAGCTTTCCTTGCCATTGGAATCTACGGACATACCAAAGTTCTTTACGCTTGCTCCGCTGCTTGTAAAGCTGTTCTTTGCCTCAGCCATCTTTGTCTGAGACATGGCGATGATCCCCTCATATTTCTTTCTGAAGGACTCATCCGTAGCCATGCGTTCAAGCTTTTCCTCGTCAATGAGGACAACCATCTTTTTTGCATTGCCATAAGCCGCAGCATTCGCCTGAACCCGGGCTTTCATATCCTTGCTGGCAGCAATAAACTCCATGTTATGGAACTTTCCCTTTAGCTGGTTATAATAATCTTTTGCCTTATCGGAAAGCTTAACATCACCGATGGTATTCCCGTATTCTGTTGTCCTTGGTACGAGGGAGCTTTTTGTGTCGATAGGAGTAAAGCCTTTGGTTTCAACTTTAGAAGCTTGGCTCTCTTTAGAAGAATTGCTTGACGCAACTTTAGAAGAAGTCGATTCGTATGTACGCTCCGACCCTTTATTTATCTGATCTGCCTGCCTATATGCAGAAATAACACCACTGATACCTGCCATATCGCTCTACCTCCTTGTAGATAAACACTGAAATCCGTTTCAATGCATAAAAAAACAGTTATAGTTATCTTCTATCTATTTATCGGAGGGTGAACTACAAAAATTAACCCCAAAAATAAAATCTCCGGGGCTTTTTAAAAAGAATTATCATTTTACCTTATCCAATCCCATGCATCACCTGTAAAAGTAAGGTCAGCAATACCTGTAAGAAAGATATTGTAACCAATCATACTATGAGTACGATTATCTAAGCGATATCTCCACACATTAGATCTTGGTTGTACTGATTTAATTGTTCCCTGAAAGGATACCTTCCTCTGTTCCTGCTCACGCATATCAGCTCCATCCCTTCCAAACCTCAGGTTGATATCCCATGGTAGACTGCTTTCCATTTCTAACAATCGGAGTTTTAATCACAGAAGGATTCTCCAAAATCTTCTCTAATTTATCCTCATCTGCAATATACTTAATAAGCGCAAGAGTATCCTGATCCTTTCCATCCCAATTAATCATGTTCTCTATTCCGCCATTAGCCCGAGCAACTGATGTAAACTCACCCTTACTCATTCCTTTTTCTTTCATATCTATAAACTGATACTTAATGCCGCGCTCCTTGAAAAAACGCTCAGCTTTCTTCGTATCATTGCACTTCTTCGTGCCAAAGATTTGTATATTCATTTCAGCACCTTCCTTATCTGCTTATCAGTAGCAATCGGATAAATCTCATGCATATGCCCTACAATTCTTTCCCAGGATACTTTAGGATCTTCCTTATACGAAGCAGTTACTGTATCATATCCCCATAAATGCTCCGGAGCACAATATGCCGCTACATTCCAGCCATACTCCTGCCCCTTTTTATTCTTGCGTTTTCTAAAATCAGAATTGCAAAGATATAGCTGCATCATTAGAGTGGTGACAGCTCCATCGAAACCTTTCTCTCCATCTTTTCCAAATCCAGCCATTACCTTCAGCTGATTGGAAAGAATTTCTGAATCTACCTTATCCTCTATAAAATTATCCATTATCTTTTTGTGTTTCCGCGGTGCCTTACAATCCTCATAGAGAGCATCGAAGTCATAACCATCCCTACGGTAATTTGCAAATACCGGCAACCATTCCACCGAAATAAATCCAGCCTTCTTGTTAAAGAATTTGCCATATGCTACCTTACCGCTTCTAGCGATAATTTCTCGCCACATCCACGGATCCACTTTTGGATCTTCGCACCACCAATACTCAGGAACTGTCCGCTCCTCAAGTGAAAATCCCGGAATCTCATTCTTAAAAAGCGGCAGGAATCCTACTTTATTGATATATTCAATTGCTTCGTCTACTGTATGAATACACTCCGGATCATCCCAGTCTACACCATACATTATCCATGTACCGCTTTCGTTACCCATATCATCAGCTCCTAATTCACCGGAGTTCCAACCTCGATAAGATTTCCATCCGGATCATAAAACCGGACAACCTTCTGTCCCCATGAATGCTCCATCAACTCATTAACATACTCTATTTCAAAGTCCGATCCTTCCAACTTTTTAACAAAACCTTCTATGTCAGGTTCCTCAAAATAAAGCTCTGTCATATTATTCTTTGGAATCAACCCCTTGTCCAAGAACCGCTGCCATATCTTTGCATCCTGTAGTACCAATCCCTCAGACATAATCACATTGCCGTCCTGATCCAGGATTACCTGCAAACCAAATATTTCTTTATAAAATCTGATTGCTCTATCCATATCATTAACAGCAATCAGAACATTTCTAAGTCGCATATTATCAACCTCTATTCCAAATCTCATATCCCTGTCTTCTGGCAGAATCATACACAGGCTGCATATTCTTCTGCAGGATATTCATAAATTCTTCTTCACTGTTACCCTTCCTCACCCAGCGTATATGGCAATAAAACAGTATCACGATTTATTCTCTCTATGTATGCAGTCATTCTGCGAATACTTCCCCAGTCTGCCGTCTCACTACTTTTATTAAAGAATCCTGCCAGCGCTCTATATGGGACCATGTTAGTAAGCTGTTCTTTATAAGCCTTTAACTCAGAATTATGCTCAGCAATTGCGTTCTTTATTTCAACCTTAGACGCATTCACCGGTAAATCTGAAAGTTCAGCAAGAAGCAATACCGCTCTTTCCAGACCGTCTCTTACCTGACCATCCAATTGCATTCCACTTAAATGGATATGGAATTCTCTTACCGAGTACCAGGCATTACAAATCATCTCGTCAATAATTGCATCAAAGGTTGTTTCCTTTATATTCTCAGATATCAACTGTACAATTGCTTCCAGCCAATAGAACTTATAGCAGTAAGAAGGATCCTTCATCATCAGAGAAAAAGACTCAATATCCAGCGTATTATAATATTTTCCATCAATCGTTAATGAATATCCGACTTTCGCAAAATCAGATTCAGCCACTTTTCCTCACCCCTTCCGGGTCTTACATCACCTGTAATCCAGTATTCTTCTATCTGCAGTTCGGGCACTCTCTGTAGGTACTCTTCAAACGTTTCAATCGTAAAATCCGTAAAGTATCTGCCATTACGTTCTCCCTCATAATTACCATACTTGAAGGAAGTATAAATCACACCACTATCCTTTAAAGCAACTGCCATCTTCTTTAATACGTCAGATAAAGCCTCTTTAGATAAATGCAATATAGACGAACACGCCCAAATACCTTCATACTTCTGTACATCAGCAAGTTCCTCAAATAGCATGCATTTAACATCTATCCCGGTATAATCGCCGGCAATTTTGCAAAGTTCTTCTGAACCATCTGTGGCATCCACCTGACAACCATTCTCAAGAAAATACTTTGCATCACGTCCGGAACCACATCCAAAATCCAAAATATATGCACCTGCTGACAGCTTTGACAGAAATCTATCCTGTGTCTGCTTAAAATCCACAGAGAGAGTTCCCTGAACAAACTGATTTGCATTTTTATTGTAGTATTTCAATGTATTGTCCATAAAACCTTCTTTCTCATAGTTGTCAGGATTATACCCAACCCTTTTTCTTAAATTCTTCAATCATAGTAAGCTGTTTTGCGTAATCATACCAAAAGATATCTTGTCATTAATTCTTCTTGGCTTTAGCAGCTTTCAAAATATCAGTAAGATTGTCACCATTAAGCACCCCCGGATAATCCGCCTGAAATCCAACCAGAACATCTTTATTTTCTTGTTCAAGTTCTCTGCACTGCTTATAAAAGCCCTGCAAATCTTCCTTCTTGTAAACAGCCTCGATAAAAGTTCTTGAATCTTCTGGTATCTTGTCATATGAATCATATAAATCGACTACAGCCTGCTGAATTTTTTCAAAACTCAGTGGCTCATCTCGTTTCTCTTGCTCAATCAATACACCTACTATATCTGATAAATCATTCTTATATTGGCGGCCTGCCATAAGTTTCATGGCTACCAGATACTCAGCAGATACTGTTCTTATCTGCAGTATATTCGAAAAGGTCTTATAGTACTTTGAATGTTCCACCAATCTCGGTGTATATGAATTCGTATTAACAAAGTCTGTGTTTAGCCATCCAACCGGAAGCCCTAATCTGTCTCCGACTATGTTAATCACTTCCTTCATTGCTCCTGATGACTTGATAATTGCATCCATATCATAAGTCATTTCTCTAAAACCATAATTGATAAGAATGGATGCCCCTCCAATAAGTATAATCTCCGCAGGCATTCTAGTCCCGTTCTTTTTACGAAACTCCTTAGCCAATTCCTTTAAATAACCATCCAGATTTTCTTTTGTAAAAGGCTTATCAGCAGACATTTCGCACCTCGCTTTCTACGATATTAAATCGTAAAAATTCAGGTATAGCGTTCGCCAATGCCTTCTCTTTTATACTTTCATCTCCTGTTGCTGCATATGATACTACAACACCTGCAGGGAAATATGGCTTCTCAAGTTTCTGGGAACGAATATCATTATAATTCGTGCAAAGAGGAAGATTATTCATTCTGGACAGATAATCAATCATCGCCAACAAATATAAAGCTTCTCTATACCAACTACGTTCATACAATTTACGTATCTCATCCGCCTCAAGTGTTTCAATGATGAAGTCAATGTCTCCCATATCTTTTACATGATGGCATGTATTACTCTTAAAGGTTTCAAAAGAACATCTATAATCCACCTTTTCTATCGCATTATTTTCCAACATAGAATCAACTGTAACACCAAGAACCTTAGCAATCTTATATAGAGTTCCGGCTGCGCATTTATCAAGCTCAGCTTTTCCGCTACAGATATCTGTAATAGTAGTCATTGCTACGCCACTTTCCTTGCTTAAGCGATATCTTGACATATTTTCTTTTTCAAGTAAGTCATTTATAATCATCAGCTTTCCCTCCTTTTATTATAATATATCGGTCAGCCGAACCATTGTCAATATACCACATATAGATGCATGAATATTCTTACCTTCCTTTATCTCCAATATTTCTTATATGCTTCCATAACCGCCCTCTGTATTTCATCCCGAAAATATTTTGGAGCAATCACCTCACACTGACTGCCATGAGCTAATACCCATTCACGCATTGCTGATGAAATACAATTAATTTTAACCAATACTTTTTCATTATCAGACTTTATTACAGTCAAATCATTTCCAAATGTCTCAATCAGTAATTGCCATAAGCATCTGTCACATTCTATGTCATACCGTTCCACATTTTCTCCATTCTGATAAATGTAACGCTCAGCATACTGACTGGGATTGATTCCACCAAATATCATATCGACATTTCGTTCTAAAATCGAAATATCTTTCAAATAGTCAATTCTATAATGTGTCAGTTCTTCTCCATCTTCTGGTTTTGCCAATATGTAATAATTTCCCAAAGCCCACATGGTAGCATAAGGACTAATCACAATAGGGCCATCCGTACTTTTAACTAATTCCATATCCATATTATATTCCAGCAAGTGCACCTCCACTTTACATCCCTGATTGATTGCAATGTTTAAGGTGTCAATATTATAAAATAGCTGTTTATTCCATACTTTCCGCTTATTCTTTACAAAAACAGTTTTTTGGAGCATTCTTCCTTGAAATACACTTTGTGTATCAATAAGTTTTCCTATAATCTCCTTGCTGTTTTCTTCTTTTATCATATCCGATGCTGCTACTGCATCACATAATAACCTGATTTCAGATGGCTCAAAAGATCTGTCTATCAGATAATATCCTTCTCTGTTGTCGGTATATCCTTCAATATCAATTCCCATACTTCTTAGTGCATCTATATTTCTGTAAATTGCCCTTCGCTCCATATCCACATCATAGATCACTTTCAATTTTTCCCTGATTTTCCCAGCAGAAATAATGTGGTTTTCATCAGAATACTTCTTTAATATCTCATATATACAAAGTATGGTTGCTTTTTGGCTGACCATCGAATTTCTCCAATCATTACTTTAGTATCATTATTATACTGAGCGCAAATAAAAATAGCAATCGTTTGGTGTACCATTTTTAGCACAGCGGCAGGCACACATTTTGTCATTCCTATTTGCTATAGTAATTACGTCAAAACAAAAGGAGGATACAAAACATGCATATACCACACATAGCACAGGCTTATGAAAGGATTAAAAAAACCTGTGACAGTAAGCTTAACCAAATATACCCTATACAAATACCAGAGCCGGTGAATGCACGATACCAACTAGAACTGGAGTACTTAAAAACATCAAATTATCTGGATGACTTTGAAATCTTCCGGTGTTTGAATATCGAAGCTGTCAAATGTTCTCAGGTGCTGTCAATGAGAGGAACAATTACGAGCTCATATATTATCTATCTTCTTGGTAATTCATTGCTTAATCCACTTCCTACTCATTATTACTGTCCAAAATGCGGACACTATGAAACCGTTGATACGAAATTGTTTTGTATTGATCTTCCTGAAGAAAAGTGTCCACAATGTCAAACAAACCTAATTGCAGATGGATTTAATCTCCCGGTAGAAGCTGTCTGGGGGCCGGATGGAAAAAAGACTTTATCCTTTGATTACAATATATCAGAAGAATTTATTCCATTTGCCAAAAGAGTGTTACAGAATTTATATCCTCACCATGTAATTGCTCCACTTGGACTCTGCAACAGACCGGCGGAAGAAAAAGCGATTGAAATGAACCATTCCGGTTTTCTGATTCTTCCTGAAGGTCGAAATATGGAAGACTACCCGGAAATGACAGGTTTTTTAGAAGATGGTGAATTGTGTCTGTCCGGAAATATTCTGGATATAGAGAATAATTGCATGCACAGAGTTTTATTATTACAAAACAAATTCATAGAACAAATAATTGCAATGCAGCGAAAAACCGGCATTTATGCAAATGAAATATCCCTTCCGGAACTTCATACACTTAACTGGAATGATATAAATAATTCATTAGCTTTGACAGACGCCGAATCCTATTTATTTTGCACAATAAAGCCAAAAACTTTTTTTGATATGGTGTGCTTAGATGCAGCCAGTCATAATACATACAGTAATAAAGATTTTTCCACCCATGATGGTAACTACTATTCTCTACCAACTCTCTTTGAAAAACCGGAGTTTAAAAAATATCCTTGCTATACACGGGAGGATTTCTTTGAGGAACTTTTAAAAATGGGAATTAAGTTAGAAAAAGCATATGAAATAGCAGAATTTATTAGAAAAGGCAAGCAGAACTCCACCATGCAGAAATTTATTGACCAGTTTGCTACATTTGATATTCCGAAAGATATTAAATCCGTCGCAAAAGAATATCTGTATCTGGTTCCACGCTCGCATTCTGCAGAGTGTATGTTAATATACGCAAAACTTGCTTTCTATGCGAAGAAAGACAGCCGTGCTTATAGTAAAATTGTTTTTAAAAGATAGCTTACGGTCGCTGAACAAATAATTACAATCAGCGACCGGCATTACTACACATAGCGGTATAAAACTGAATAATAGCATTTTAAAGTAATCACTTAATTTATTTTAACGGCTGGTGCAGGGAGTATCATAAATCCAGATGTTTCGATTGATAATTCCGCATCAGAAAGATACATTCATCCCCTCTGTATTGAGAAAAAAATGGACTATTTAATGCCATGGTCTGAAAGTCTTCCAAACAAATGTAGAAAACCACGCCGCTAAGACAAGCAACGTTTCATTTAACTGTTTATTATGCAATTAAAATACCAACTATTGCAGAGGTCAATTTCCAAAATTGCCTGAGGCGTTTGGTATTTCTCTAAGGTCACATTAAGTACTGTAGGTATGCATCACTAATCACCATAATTTTCCTGATGTGCGAAAACGACAAATTCTGAACCAATACTTCCGGTTTCGTAACAAATTCATTCGACACTGTTGAATAAATTTGAGGGTATGTTAAATAAAACTGTCTACAGGCACGAAAATGCGTTTCATTTAATCCTATCTGACTGATTATTATACACCCAGTATCTCATTCGTATATTTGAACAGCGTCACATTCAGCTGCATGATATCGTACCGCTTGTCTATGATAGCTTTCTGCACAATCAGGTCCACCTTACTGCTCGGGCTGAATGCCCAGTCTGCTCTTGCAAGCAGATCTTTTGACTGCTCCAAATCAAGTTCCAATGCAATGTAGAGAGCCATTACCGTTTCCTTCTTTGGATGATAATTCATCCCACACTGAATCTTGGAAAAATGATTCCGGTCAAGATTTGCCCGCTTCCAGATATCCTTGTTATCCAGATGGGAAGCATCTATCAGCTCAAATAATTTGTCATGGAAAGAGGCTCCCATGTTTGCCAGCTGATCTTCCAGAGACATATCCACAGACTGCATACATGGTTCTGCCAGATTGGAACTTTTCTCTTCTGAATCAAAAGAGTAATTTTCCTCTATCTGGTTTTTTGAATCAATTCCTCATAGCATATATCCTCTTCTGACAGTTGTCTGAATCTGGCACTTCTCCTGTTTCTTACAGGATATTCCCTCTCGTGGCTTTTTCTGACATAATTTGCATCTATGTAAGAATCAATCTCTCCGACTATCTGTCCGGAAAGCTGAAATGATTTCTTGTCAAATACCACAAGAATAATCTGCATATCATTTTCCAGAAGAAACCTGCTGAAAACAGATACCGCAATCTGCAATGCCTTATCCTTTGGAAAGCCATATACTCCCGTTGATATCAGAGGAAATGCAATGCTTTCACATTTCAGCTCCACAGCCTTTTCCAAAGATTTATGGTAACAGCTTTCCAGTATCTCAAACTCCCGATGTGCTCCCTCTTCCCATACTGGTCCAACCGCGTGTATGATATACTTCGCATTCAGGTTATATGCTCCGGTAACTGCAATCTCTCCCCTTGCAATCTTTCCAATCTGTTCCCGAGCTGCAAGAAACTGTTCCTTGCCAGCAGCCTCATAAATAGCAAGATCTGTACCACTGCCACATATTGGATTTGCTGTATTTACAATGACATCCGCCTTAACTTTTGTTATGTCATTCCGGACAATCTTAAGTGGCATCGTGGCACCTCCTCTTCTGTTTTTATGTAAATGTTACTTTCGTATCCTCATCCAATCCTTATCAGCATCATTGCTTCCCCTATTTTTTGTGCCCCAGTATCCGGGATGAGCCATTGGATAAATATAAGTTTCTCCATATTTTATAAGGTTCTCCATCCCCAATTAATTCTGGGAGCCTGCTGCAGTTAAACTTTGGATTGATCAGAGTTCTTATTACGACAACTGATGTATCCAGTCCCAGACATATGATATTTTCCGGCTGAATGATATCTACCAACTCTTTTATTTCCTCAGCATCACTTGCAAGAGCCTTTCTGCTCATATTTCCAGAATAGGTATTTCTTCTGTATCCCAGATTACAATTACAGAAAAACAAATCGGTATATCGCTGTGTATCAATTTCCGGTTTCCCAATCAGAAAAAAATACCTGACAAGATTAAAATCTGTCTGCGAATCCCTGGCTTGAAGATTGACGTTGTGGTGAAACATTATATCATTTCCTTTATTCATTTCACGCACGTTTGCTATTGTACCTTTTATTTCCCCTTTTTCCGGTGGTCCAAAATCCTGTCCGATCAGCATATACTTGACATGCGGCGTGTGCTTTGCATATCCCCACCCCTGCCAGTATGTTCATAAGTTGATTTCCCGGCACAAATCTTCTCCGGGAAACAGATCACACCATCCCAGTTCCAGTTTCCCTGTAGGTATCGGCTTACTTCGATATTTATTTTTTACCTTCTCTACCAAAGCAGCATATTTTCTTGATTTGTTCTCATCCATTTTTCATGCCTTTTTTCATTAGACCTTGATAAAAGTTGACTGCTGCCGCAAAATCTTTCTCCGTGGGGTGACCTTTTGCAATTCCTCCAATCAGCTTAAAAGGCCCCTATGTATCGTATCCCTTATAGGAAAACTTTCCTACGAGATCAGCATGCTTCCCTTCAATAATGGTCTCCATAGATTGAAATGCTGTTTTTCCACCATATGTGCAGATCAGAAACACTTTCCTATCCTGTGGCAGATTAACAGAGGCGAAGTTAAGCACTGCCTGGTGAAATTTCCCATAATAGATTCCTGAGGCAAATCCTATTAGATCGTAACCTGAAAGATCCTTTTCCTTCATCTGTGTAGCATCTACCAGCTCAACTTCTTGTTCCGTTGCAATCTCATCCACAATTATCTTTGTATTCCCATGATGCACAGATGCATACACTATAGCTGTTTTCAAATAATTCGTCCTCCGGTTTCTACCTCGTGTGTGTTACGGCAATGCTTACAGGCTGGTCATTTATTTTTCACAATAGTCGGACCAACGCATGTAAACACCTGCCTAATATAATTTTAGACACACGCTGCTATCGCATTTTTATCGCTACTTAATTAAAATCTATAGTAACCATCTTATCATCCAATTGCTTTCCTAAATATGCTTTAAAATATTTCTTTAATCGCCTGCTTCTTTCAATAAAGAATTCTTCTCTAGGTACCTTCGTCTGCACATCGAAAAACAATGGATCAGCTATCATGCTATTGATATCTTCAATCAACCAACTTGTTTTTATCCCAGAATAGTACTGCATCGCATTACAAAGTGGAACGTTATTCTTTTGATTATTATCTGTTGCATCTAAAATCATGAAATTACCCACATATCCATTCACGTCTTTTTGTCTTTTTTCAGAATCATGAGATAAGTAATAAGATTGAGGTGCTGCAGGATTTACTATATTTGCTTCCAAGTGATCTAATTGCAGTTTTCCTGCATCCAAATTATAAACCAAAGCATTAACTTTAAGCGTTACTGAACTTGCTTTATATGCATTAGGCACATCAATTCGCTGAGTTAACAGCAAATTCAACAGCAAAATTTTAATCGCAAATGTCTTACCTCCAGAAAAGGTCCAATCATTAAGCCATTTATCAAGTTCAGCATCCAGCTCACTTATCTCAGTTCCCTGAAAATCCATATTGTCATCACAAAATCCAACATGTCCGTACTTAGTTATTATTCTTTTTGCAATTGACCTCGCTATTACATAGTCTTTTCCTTTTATCGCTGCCACCCACAACATATACGCACATTGATGAATTTTTTTATATTCACCTTTTACATGTTCTTTGTCTTCAATCAACCCTTTGATATAATTCTTAAAACTACTTTCAAAATTACTATCTGTTAAAGAGTGGTCTTTTGCATATGCAGAAATAATAACATTTGTAAGTGCAGGAATAACCGCATGATATTTCAATGCATTTAGTAAATGCATTGCTTTATAAGTAATCGATTTCCTTTCTTGCTCTGCTTTTAACGATACTTCATTCAGCTTTTGTGCTTTAACTTCAAATAAATCAAGTATCATTTTAACAGCATAATATGTATTAAAATCTGCTAAGATATTTTCATATGTGTATGCTTTCCCTCCAGCAGGATAAATCTTGGAAGAATAATTTTTCTCAATTGCATCCTTTAATTTTGCATCGTCTTTATATCCGAGTTCCTTGTCACATGTAAAGAAAACTGCAGTTAAATATGAAATCAGCCTATTTCTAAACTCTCCATTACCACAAAATATTTTGTCCGCCCATAATTCATCTAATTCAGTAATTCTAATATCCTTCTGCTCATCTGAATCGGAAGATTTTGTACAGTACTCCTTATAAAAATGATTTTTTATTAGTTCAAGATCCTCTACTTCCAAAGCTCTATCATTTAATACCTCAAATAGTTTATTGGCATCATTTTCATTTTCTGTGAGCACTATACACAATGACATGTTTCTGATTATACCATCAGCGAGCTCGATGGCCTTTTCGCATATTTCCGTTATCCCAGCACTATCATTTCCCACGCTAAGTTTTGCTCTTTTCCATATTTCCTCTAATATCGTTCTCAAGGCATCTAAATAGTTCGCTAAAAACTGATCATCGTCATTATTCAATATGGTATCTAGCTTATAAGAAGTTGTATCTTGCACATTTTTTAAATAAACTGTGCATAACGCATTTCTTAAAACAGTATCATAACGTGCACGCGAGTATTTTAGGCAAAGCTGTTCTCCATCAAAAAACAAGTGTGCTTGCCTTAATCTTTCTTCAAGAGTTTCTTGCGGCGTTGCTTTTACTTCAGGAATACACAATTGTTCCTTATAACACGAAACAAGCTGTTCAACCCTTTCATTTTGATCAAGTGTCTCATTTTCCATCAACTCCTCTATTTTAGACAAAATTGCATTAAATGGTGCTTCATTTTTACCAATTAAGTTTACATAACATTTTTTTAGTTCTGTGCAATACTCACTCGCTTTTGGCTGATATGGTTTTGAAAGTTTTTCTAAGGTATATTCCCGTCTGAGCAAATAACGTACATAGTTTAACAAATATAATGTTGTTAATCGCTGTTGTCCGTCTACAACATCGAATTCCATGCTCCCATCGGCCTTCTTTTTCTCTACTACAACAGCTGAACCTAGAAAGTATTCTTCACTATTTTCATCATAGTCCTGAAACAATCTTATTATATTGTCAGTTTTCCATCTGTACGGTCTCTGATATGCTGGGATATTAATAAGCCTTGGTGTATTATTAATAACTCCTCCCTGTGATGAAGCATGTGCTATAGTTGCTTCTCCTTTAAAAATATTGGTCAAATCATAAATTCCTGCATCCTTCAAATTCATGTTCGTTTCTCCTTTGCTTTCCGATAATGATATTTCTCCACTTTATATTTGCTCTTGACAATGTATCCTCAGAAATCCAGTTTTCTAATATCGAAAACTCCTTAACAGTTGATAAAGCACTACTAATGTTATCAACAGATAGCCCGTTACAATACCGTCCTTCTTTATCTATTCCCTCACACAAACCTTCTTTCAAGGAAAGATACAACACCCCGGCGTCAGAAAGTATCCTTGGAAGTCGCTGAATAAAAATATCAACATCTTCAAGGGGCAAATGTATCAAAGACGCATTTGCCCATACACCATCATATTGTATGTGAGGCATCCAGTCTTGGATTTTCTGACATCTAATAATTGCACCAGTATATTCTGTAGACATCCTACACAATTCTTCAGAAGCATCAATACCATAGACCTCAAAACCAGCCTTCATGAAATACTTAATATCTCGTCCGCTACCAGCTCCTATATCCATTATTATGCCTTGCGGCTTCACAAACTTAGTAAAATGAATATATGCCTCTGACATATCTACTCCTACTGTACTATTAAAATATGAAGCCGCATTTATATTATAAAAATCAATTGTTTTCTCCTTCATACTTTGTATATATTTGCTCAGCCTCCGCTATCAATTTCTGTGGATTAACCAAGTATTCTTGCACAATTTCCTTTTGAAGTTTCGTTCCCTGCATACCTGAATAAGATGTTTCCGGATCCAAGCATCTAATCCTTCCAGACTGCATATGAATGCCAGCGTAGTTCCTAAACACATCCGATACTGGTGCTCCTGTTAGGATTTGCTCTCTCCTTCGCAAAAAATCACTTATCTTTTGATGTGTCTCAGAAATATCATCAGATGATAAATTCTTTGTTCTGAAATATTCCACTACAAGAATAACAACTTCTTCCCTAACCCATTTTCGATGCTGATTACTTTCCGCCATAATTAACAGACACCTTCTTACTTTCTGGCTGCCATATTTTATCGTAACCATTTATCTTAGCCCAATTATAAACATAACTTACCATTCGATCCTGATAATTTTTCATTTCCGGTCTATACGTTTCTATTAATATATGCTGATTTCTCTGAACAAGAGCAGCAAGATAATCTCCAGCTGGCAACTTATCATTTTTCTTTCTATTGCACGTAGGACAAGCCAATACAAGATTCCAAAGATTATCATCCTTAATAAAAGACCATGGTATAAAATGATCCACATCTATTTTGTCTGGACTTAACTGCTTTCCACAATAAAAACAAGTCTTACTCTCAAATTCTTCATATAGGATCTGTCGGTACATTGCCAAATTATTCCTTTTGGCACTTTCATCTATTTTATCCAACAACTTAACGGCAACAGTTTCCTCATTTACCCTTTCCAAGAAGCGAGCCCACTCATAGTAATTGAGTTTCTCGATAACTACTTTATGTTTGCACACAAACTCATACATAACAGGATTAATCTGAATCCATTCTCCTTTTTTTGAAAAAGAATAAAACAGCCTATTTGTATCTTCGAAAAGAGCTCCCACCACATACTTCTTGCATTTCACTTTTACTTGATGCGATATATCTAACATCATCTCCGCTGTTAAGCTCTCGTATGGTATCGGCTCCAGAATTTTGTATTTCTCTACCGCCGAATGGAGCACTTGTTCCAGGTAGGTTTCCCTATTATCATTTGTTGCAGCTTTTTGTCTCAATCCATGTTTGAGAATCAGGTTCCAGTATATTTCACCAAACTTACTGAACAACTGATCAAAAGATAACTTTAAATCGGAATCAACATTGTACAAATTATCAATGATTGATTTAAGGAATCCAAACTTATAGCTTGAATCATTTCTCGATTTTGAAGAAAAAAAGCATGCAAAAGCAGACCACAGTTCATCGTCTGAGGCATTTCGTGCTTCATACATTCCTTCCTTCAAATCAAATCCAGCCATCTAAATTCCCCTTCGTTTCTTTAATAATTTAATCATTTCTTCTGGATCGTCCATTAACGCTTCTGCCTCTGTATCGTGAACATCATCAGAAACCGGACTCTCCATCGCCGCTTGAACAGCAAGTCTGTCATTTTCCACTTCTGCTTCCTCTGCCTGACGCATCATCCCGTTAGCCTCAAATAGCATTTCATAGGTGTTTACTCTATTAGACTTGATAAATGATAAGCTCTCTTCAACTTCTTCCAACAAAGCAGCAAAAGATACTTCTGAATCAGCCTCAAATATCTGACGATATCGCTCTTTTTCACGAATCATGTCAACACCGATTTCTCTGCCAAGATTATCAATCTCTTCTAAATAAGCAAACTGCATCCCTCTCCTTTTAATTATCAGCATTTCATAGTCATCATCCTGAGAATTACCACAAGTAATAACTCGACGATAATAATTATAGAAATCCATAAACTCATCTGAGTTTTCCAAGAAAGAAAGTTCATCTTGAATCTGCTCAAACTCCATTTGAGACATAATAGGTCTTGATAGCGTACAGTCACTCTTTCCAGACTTATCAAATACCTTACATCCAAACATAACACCTTCATCTGTCACAAAGAAAAAGATATTAAAGCCGTCTAACGCCTTATCAATAATTTTTTCAAAGGAAACACATGCCTTGAGCGCATTATGACCGTCACAGCCAATTCTTGCTGCTATAACCCTGCAAGCCATGCTCCCTTTGTTAAGATTCATAAAGAAATCCGAATACACATAAACTTTATCAATGCTTTCTGTAAATCGAATCTCAGCTGGTGAGTACACTTCATTAGGATCCCCATGCACATAGACTAACTTGTCCATATTACATGTAAACTTGGGGCTTTTTTCAGAAATCAAACCCGCTGTCAACAGGGCATCCGTAATATCACTTTCCGTGCATCCTTCGGCTACAAGGTTTACCGGTTCTATGCGTTCTTCGTAACCATCATATGGTTCCTCATAATCATCATAGTAACCCATAATCCCTCATCCTTATTTGTTTAATATTTTATCAATACTGGTCTTTAATGCGTCGCCGTCTTGCTCTTCGTTAAATTTCTTTGTAAACTGATACATCTTAAGAAGATATTGATCTCTATCAATACATTCCTTTACAAACTGCTCATGCAGCACTTCAACACCACCAAGGAAATACTCATTGAAGATACGCATATTCTCGGCAATCATTGCCTTATCTTCAACTGTTTTCTCAGAAAAATTGAAAGCTCGGTAAATGCGCTTTTCTTCATCTGGCTCAGATTCCTCATCAACTAACATTAAAATCTGATAAACGTATTTCAATTCCTGGTTTCTTTTGATTATCTGCTCAGCAAGAATACCTACATCACCATCTGCGGCACTTCCCATTTTCCCTTTTCGGCTATACTGGTATCCAATGAGCGGACACAAAATATATGCATCAATATACGCCTTAAAAATCTTAAAATTATTGTGCTGATCCTTATCTGCAACATTTCCACGCAACTCACATAAGTCTTTAAGATAGTTGGCATGGATTCCTGTAATATCAAAATTCGTATTAAACATTTCTCATTCCTCCTATCTAATATGTGTAGCGGTATCAATTTCTTTACCGTCAGCATCTCTGTCTTTTGTAATCGTGTAACTCTGTCCTACAAACTGACCAAGATTAATTGACGCATACTCCCAATCTTTTTGCATTACTGCCATAATAACCTGATTTGCAGTTTTAGGAAGAATCTTACAAATATTATCAATATGAATTTCATCTACATTTGAGAACGGAGCATCCATTACTAAAGGATATACCTGTCCTAATTGCATATCTTTATCATCAAGGATTCTATCCTTTGCCATTGAAACAAGACTTGCAATAAACGCAAAACTCTTAACAGCTTTTAAGCCGTCAGATTCTTCGGTAGTTACGTCAGCATATCTTACACGATATTTATCATCTATGGAGATAGATCGTTCACCATGATACATCTTTGCAAAATTATCATTAACTCTCTGCTGTAATTCCGTTCGAACCTTGCCCTCTTTTTCTTGATATGTCTCTGTCAGCCAATCCTGTACCGACGTTGCATATGTAATATACCTAACAAGACGGCGATTCTTTGTACTGCTCTTTGCGTATTTTGCAATTGCATCTTCACAGTTTCTTATGTCACGCTCACATCCACCAATATCTCTAACTGCCTGATCATAATCGGATTTAGCTTCAAGATACTTGGTATGAGCATCTCTTCTTTTACCTTCAATTACCTTAGCATCTGTATCATCGATTATAAGTTTTGACTGTTCTTCTGCTTCATCTTGAAGTTCGCCTATATGTCTCTGAATTCCACGAATTTCTTTATACTTCTCTTCCAAGTCAGGAAAGAAAGATTCGCTACCAGACAAATAGCCCTCAGCTTTATTCTTATAGTTCATTACAAC
>ERZ1026854.1056-NODE-1056-length-18278-cov-17.343961_pt1 | contig 18278 bp, 15 predicted proteins | sample MGYA00380157_ERZ1026854 | MGnify/ENA primary metagenome ERZ1026854 (study PRJEB33269, sample SAMEA4719793) | human gut metagenome | biome: human-associated habitat; feature: organic feature; material: feces | place: Cameroon | collected 2013-10 ...
GCCTGCATCCACCGGATGCAGAACACAAGGGGTTTGAGCACAGCCCAACAAGCATTTTGAATTTGGATTTTGAAAAATCTGATTCAAAAATCGCAAGTTGGTACCAAGTTGCACTGCTTGCGACGCAGATGTTTCCATCAACGACTGCGTAAGAAATTTTCAGATCACTTCAACTTTGCGAGGATATCGTCTGCGCTCACGCCGCTTGCCAGCAGTTTTTTCAGAACATCCTCTGCTTCGGCTTTCTTTGCGGATTCCGCTGCTTTGGTTTCAGCCTTGACCTTTTTAGCTTCGATTCTGGCGATTTCCTTGTCGATAGATTTCAGCTCTGCCTTCTTGGCTTTCAGGTCAGCTTTCAGCGCATCGATGTTCGCAGTGATGGATGCGATCTCAGCAGCAGCGGCTTCCTTTGCAGACTGCTTTTCAGCAATCTGTGCAGCAAAGTCAACAGTTGCTTTTACGGTCTTGGTCTTGTTCTTGCTTCCTTTGGGACGGGGCATAAGGGACACCTCCAATGTTTTTTGATGGTTTCAGTATAACACGCGTTTTTTGTGTTCGCAAGAGGTGCAGTTTGTAGAATAAAAATATATTTATGTTTATGTGTTAAACAATAAATCGATTTTGGAATATGCACCGGCGTGGGTTGCTAACTCGTTGGGATGTATCTCCCGCTGGTCGTAGAACTGTTCAAAGCGTTTGTCAACGGCATCTTTTACAGTCATGGATAAAGTTCAACTCAATATGAGGTGCTGAAGTTCGTGCAGTATTGTGTACGCAAAAGTATCTCATGATGCAAAGAATATATTTAACAAAAAAGTATCCTCCATAGTGATAATGGAGGAACGACGTTGAAATCGTGCATTATTACGTTATATTTAGCACATCCCCGCCCCTCATGGACACCTGATGGGAGAAAATTCGGTTCATCTCCCGACGCTTTCGGGTCAGGTCAGAGTGCACATAGCGCTGCAAGGTGATGTTGGCGTTAGCATGTCCTAGCAATTCACTGAGGGTCTTTACATCGCACCCCGCCTGCAGACAAGTCGTTGCAAAGGTATGGCGCAGCGCGTGCGGACGTACCTGTCGGACAGTTGCCTGTTTCAGATATGCCTTGATGCTTTTTCGGTAGCAACGGGGTTCGGTGGGCTTGGACTCGTTGCCGGACAGAAACCATGCAGCATTGCTGACACATCCACGCAGTTTTTTCAGCATAATAAGCAGCTGCTTTGGGATTGGAATTTCCCGGCGAGAGGTGCGGGATTTGGGCGTTTGGATGACTACCTTCGTGTGACCGTTTCCGCAGGAAATTCGGCAGACAGTCCTGCTGATTTTCAGTGTACCGAGTTTCAGGTCAAAATCGCCCCACTGTAAGCCGCAAATCTCGCCAATACGCAGACCTAATTCAAGCCCCAGTAATAAGCCGATTTTACGAGGCGTTGGGTTCTCCTGTACATACTGATAAAGCCGCTGCTGCTCTGCCGGGGAGAGGGGTACAGAAATTTTGTCGATGGCTTTTGGCAGCGCTACTTCCAGCTCCATCGGACGGATCAGGCGCAAGTGCGCGGCATATTTGCAGATACGGCGCAACATCGAGAGGCATTCCCGGGCAGAGGAGTTCCCCAGCGGTTTGTGTGCGGTATCTATCGGCGCAATGATCTGCTGCATAGCCTGTTCCAGAAAGCTTTCCTCAAGGGATGCAACTGGCACTTTACTCAAAACCGGAAGAAGATATTTGTGCAGCGTGTACGAGTAATGCGCATAGGTGGATTCTTTTACTGCATTCCGCTGGGAGTGCAGCCATACCTCAGCCAGTGCTTCAAAGGTCAGGTCGGTTCTCTTTAGATTGTAGAAGCCTGCCTCTGCTTTCTTTTGAATCAGCACACGTTTGACCTCAGCATAGACCATTCCATAGACGTAGCCCCACTGGATTTTCCCCTCCGGTGTACGCGCTTTGATGTAGCGGCCTTCCCACCGGCCATCCTTGCGTTTGTGAATGTTTTCTCCCCGTCGTGCCATTTCTGTTTCCTCCTGCGTCTTGGACACCCATCTGACCACTTATTCTGTCCACCTTCGTTTTTTGCTGAATTTTTCATGCGAAACTGGGCAATGTGCAAAAAAGCTTCGGCTTCTGCGAGTTTTTTTCTAAGGTCAGGTGGGATGCATTTGTAAGGATTTCTATTGATTCCCAGATATAACCATGATAAAATAAGAGAAGAATTCAAACAATGATGTCGAAAGATCGGTATCCTCCATTATCACTGTGGAGGATACCCCTTTATGCGGGAAGGGGTGAACAGGGTGGCATTGCGTCTGTTTGAGCACAACGAGAAAGCATATCGTGCGGCAGTCCGGATGATGGACCAGTATGGCAAAGCTGCCATTGTTCATCCCACCGGCACCGGAAAGAGCTACATTGCGTTCAAGCTGATCGAGGACAACCCGGAGAAGGTCGTGATCTGGCTTTCTCCCAGTGAATATATCTTTAAGACCCAGCTGGAGAGCCTGAAAAGGAACGACCCGGATTTTCCGCTGGCAAACGTTCACTTTTATACCTACGCCAAACTGATGTGTTGCACGCAGACGCAGCTGGACGAAATAGCAGCGCAGAAGCCTGCCTATATTATACTCGATGAATTCCACCGTGCCGGTGCGGAATGCTGGGGCGAAAGCACGGTGGCTTTATTAAAGTTATGCCCGGATGCAAAGCTTCTGGGGCTGACGGCAACAAACATCCGATATCTGGATAATAACCGCGATATGGCCGAAGAACTTTTCGATAGCCGTGTTGCGAGCAACATGACCCTTGGCGAAGCAGTCGTCAGGGGTATTTTGCCTGCCCCGAAATATGTGACCACGGTTTATCAGTACCAGAAAGCGCTTGCAAAGTATCAGGCACGGGTGGACAACCTGCGGACACCGGGCATTCAGGATGTGAATCAGAAATATCTGGACGCCCTGCGCCGCGCACTGGAGCAGGCAGACGGCCTGGATAAAGTATTTGCCCATCATATCACAAACAAGTCCGGTAAGTACATCGTGTTCTGCGCAAATAAGGAGCACATGGACGAGATGGTGTCCCATGTGCCGGAGTGGTTCGCCGGGGTCAACCCGGATGTGGTGGTGTACGAAGCCTACTCCGATGACCCGAACACCGACAAGGCTTTTGCGGGCTTCAAAACGGACACAAGCAACCGGCTGAAGTTGCTGTTCTGCATCGATATGCTCAACGAGGGTGTCCATGTGGAGGGGATTTCGGGCGTGATCCTGTTCCGACCTACCATCTCGCCCATCATTTACAAGCAGCAAATCGGACGTGCCCTGACCGCCGGGGACACCGCAGCCCCGCTGATTCTCGATGTGGTCAACAACTTTGAGGGCTTGACTAGCATTTCCGGTCTGCAAAGCGAGATGCAGGAAGCAGTCCATCGTCTGTATGCCAACGGCGAGGGCGACAAGATCGTGACCGAACGGTTTGAGGTCATCGAGCAGGTGCATGACTGCCGGGTGCTGTTCGAACAGCTGCAGGCGAGCCTTTCTTCTGGCTGGGAGCACTACTTCTCTGAGGCCAGCATCTACTATGCGGAACACGGCAACCTGAACGTCCCGAAACTGTACACCACACCCGGCGGTCTGAGCCTTGGCGTGTGGCTGGTCACCCAGCGCCGTGTGCGGGAGGGGCAAATCCAAGGAAACCTGACTGAGCAGCAGATCGCACGGCTGGACAGCATCGGCATGGTTTGGGGCAACCGGAAGGAAATCGCGTGGCAGCACGGATTTGAGGTTGCCAAAAAATACCACGATACCTACGGAAACCTGATGGTGCCCGGCAAATACACCGACCCAGACGGTTACCCACTGGGACAGTGGATCATCAAGACCCGGCAGCAAAAGCTGAACGGTCGCTTGAAGGAAGAACGCATCGCGCAACTTGATGAGATCGGCATGGTGTGGAACATTTTCGATGCCAAGTGGGAAAAGGCTTATGCGCTGGCTGCGGCCTATTATGAGGAGAACGGTAACCTGAACATCCCGCGTTCCTATGTGACAGCGGCTGGTGAACGGCTGGGGCAATGGGTCGCAAGCCAGCAATGGGCGTACCCGAAAGGAAAGCTGACGGACGAACAGGTCGAACGGCTCAACCGTATCGGAATGTACTGGGGCAACCGTAATGACCGCCAGTGGAACGAAGGATATCAGGAAGCCAAACGCTACTTTGATGCCCACGGCGACCTGAACGTCCCGGCAGAATATGTGTCACCGGGTGGTTACAACCTTGGAAATTGGGTCAAACGGCAGCGGTACACCCGCCAGAATCCCGAAAAAAGCTGCGCTGTTCTGACAGAGAAGCGTATTGCAAAGCTGGATGAGATTGGGATGCGGTGGGAGAAAGCGGATTCGAGATCGCGCCGGTTGGAGTTGGCACAAGGACCTCATAGGGAAAGCGAAAAACTGAATGTTTCAGCTAACCACAAAACGGGGGAAGAAATCGGTTTGTGTAGTTGATAGCGCGATCCAAAGCACTTGCTGCAATTTGGGTCGGAGAAGTTACGTGAGTCGTAAAAAGAAAATCTAAAGGAGTTATTGGAGAGGATTATGTCAAAGTTTCAGCATGATGTGATGTTGAGGGTCGTGAAGATCCTGAATGTTCTGATGATCGAGCTGCCGTTTGCGGGCTGCTGGTTCCTGTACTACTCGCACCAGACCTATGCAAATCTGGCATGGGAGGGTCATTTTGCGATTTTAGGCCTGTTTTTTATCCTGTACATTGTACTTGGCAAGGTCTACGATGCGTTCTGGATGTCCATGCAGCGGGTCTCGGAGCTGGTGTACGGCCAGATCCTTGGCGCTATGGCAACCGATGGTATTTTGTACATCGTGATCTGCCTGATGTCCGCAAAGCTCTGCAACCTGTTGCCGGGTATTGCGGCAATTGTGGGGCAACTGGTGATGGCTGCAATCTGGGCATCCTGCGCACATAAATGGTACTACAAGACCTTCCCGCCGCAGAAGACCGCAGTCGTCTACGATGTACGTCATGGTATGGAAAAGCTCATCAACGAGTATGGCCTGAGCCAGAAATACGATGTGCAGGTCACCTTGAGCGTGTCGGAGTGCTTGGCAGACCTGAGCATTCTGGACGGCATGGAGACTGTTTTTGTCAGTGGTGTTCACAGCCATGAGCGCAACATTATCCTGAAGCACTGCGTAGGGAAGGGCATCAATATGTTCGTCATCCCCCGCGTTGGCGACGTTATTATGAGTGGCGCTTGGCCGATGCATATGTTCCATCTGCCGATGCTGCGTGTTGGTCGTTACATGGCAAGCCCGGAATTCTTGTTCGTTAAGCGCGCGATGGACATTGTGATCTCGCTGGTGGCACTGATCATCCTGAGCCCACTGTTCCTGATCACGGCCATTGCGGTCAAATCCGATGGTGGTCCCGCCTTCTACAAGCAGGTTCGCCTGACCAAGGACGGCAAGCAGTTCGAGATTCTGAAGTTCCGCTCTATGCGTGTGGATGCGGAAAAGGATGGCGTGGCACGTCTTTCCACCGGCGACAAAGATGACCGTATTACAAAGGTCGGTCACATTATCCGCGCCTGCCGTCTGGACGAACTGCCTCAGTTGCTGAACATCCTGAAGGGTGATTTGTCTGTTGTTGGTCCCCGTCCGGAGCGCCCGGAGATCGCCGCACAGTACTGCGAGGAGATGCCTGAGTTCGCGCTGCGTCTGCAGGCAAAGGCTGGTCTGACTGGTTATGCGCAGGTATATGGCAAATACAATACCACCCCCTACGATAAGCTGCAAATGGATCTGATGTATATTGCGCATCCCAGCCTGATCGAGGATTTGAAAATCATGCTGGCAACCGTGAAGATCCTGTTTATGCCTGAAAGCACCGAGGGAGTTTCTGAGGGTCAAACCACTGCAATGAGTGGAGAAAACCGCTAAATATCGATGATTTCGTACATTTTAAGCTGCTAAAAATTGGAAGAAATTCCAGAGTGGAGTTAGGCGCAAATGTAGCTCTTACAGTAGCGTTAAGCTAAAAAACCGGCAGATTGCCCTGCGTGAAGCCGAAATACTGCATTTAGTAGTGCAAAATGCCGAGAGCATGGGCGTGAGAGAGGGCAAAACGAGGTCAAGTTAAGGCTTTTATGCCCCGAAAAAGCACTTGTATGGATGTGATGGTAGCTCGTGGGTTTATGCCTGATGGCACTGTGATGAGATGTGCTGATATTTACACAGTGGTTTCGGGACGGAGCAATGATAACCTCATCTGCGATTTCATCCCGGTCTTGAAGATAACAAGTCGGGTGTGAGCAAGATGATGATAAACACATGGTCGCAGAGATGCTCATTCGTGTAGGGTAATCCGGCATAAGCAAGGGAGTTACCGTAGCGTAGATGAGTGGAATCTGGAATAAAGGCAGGGGCTACCGTAGCAAGCGGTGGTGCCATCAGGACTAAAGACGGGAGCTACCGTGGTGTAAATTTATCGTAGCAACGTTTATTATGAAGGAATAAACGGCTCAGACTCTTGGAGAATGAATCTGGACTGTTTTAGTGGAGGGAATAAGCAAAGTGAATGTTATTGAAATAAAAAATGGGGTTCAAGTTAATAAAGAATTTGATAAAGTGAAGGTTCAAGGAGTTTTTCAGACATCAGAAATGCTGGAAAATGTATTGGGCTTCAGATATTTACTAAAATGCCAGACAAAGGTACGGTCTTTTGTATTGCAAGAAGAAAACACGGATCTGGTTCTGATACACACAAGAATAAAAAATGGAGTATGTTATCTGCTTGGAAGTCTTGAGTGCTTTGACTATGTGGATTGTATTTATGGCGATATTTCTCTTCAAAAGCTAACAGAAGCATTTGAGACGTTCTTTGATTTTCTCAAGAGAAACAGCATTCATGTGTTTTGTGTGAGATTTATTGATGCGAAATCCAAAACCTATGCAGCAATAAAATCAATTGTGGAAGAACGAGAGCTTCTTTCGGAAGCCGATGTTGAAAATGTTGCGGTGCAGTTGGAAGAAGAAACATATGATAACTATTTCTCTTCTTTGACAAAGCACGCAAAGCAGAATATTAGAACGGCGTACAACCGCATGTCAACAGATCAAAAGGTCTATGAATGTAAATTTTATGTGTGGGGGGGGGTACAGAAAAACGGCAGTTGCATAAAAAGTGCATGAAAGTATATCAAGGTAGACTTCAAAGTAGATATGGAACAGGCTTGTCAACGCAAATCGGACATTATGCTGATTATGTATCAAAGGGAGTTGTTAAGGAGCGTGGGACAGTTTGTGCGCTGCTAATTGACGGAGAGGTAGCGGCATTTTTAGAGGGATTTATAGATAAGGGCTCTATCCTGGTACCGCGCCTTGCGATAAACGAAAAGTATAGACGATACAGTCCTGGACTGATTTTGTGTAATGAAATTATTAAAGAGTGTTACCATTCGGAAAAAATCCGGTGCTTAAACCTGTTGAGAGGAACAGAAAAATACAAGTATGATCTTGGCGGAAAAACCTATATAACAAAGAATTTGGAAATTGATTTGAGAGGGATCTATAACGATGAAGCGGAAACTGGAGTATCTTCTTAAACATACGCCGTGGCTTATGAGTTTTTTTATAGGGGCGGGTAGCGCAGTTTTGAAATTTATTGGCCTATTCGTAAAAGTTGACGAAAAAATGATTCTATTTGTTTCGTTCAGCGGAAAACAATATAATGATTCGCCTAGGGCCATCTACGAGTATATGAGGAATACAAAGGATGGAGAAGGCTATCACTATGTATGGGCGTTTGAACATCCAGAAGATTTTCCGCAGCTGACGTGTGATAAAGTAAAAATAGATACGCCAAAGTACTTTATTACCACGTTGAAAGCTAAATATTGGGTTGCAAGTGTAAATATTGAACGGGGATTGAAATATAAGAAGAAATCCCAGATTTATATGAACACATGGCATGGCCCGGCAATCAATTTAATGGGTAATGCGGTCGAAGGACGAAATGATTTCAACTGGGATCATATCGACTATTTCTGCATATCTGGCAGATACGAGGAGCCGATTATTACACGGGACTTTAGAGTTCTTCCGGAGAATCTTTTGTTATCTGGGCTGCCGCGAAATGATGCGCTTTATTCGTGCACAGAAGAAAAGAAAAAAGAGCTGAGGAAACAATTTGGTATTCCGGAGAATAAAAGAGTGATTTTGTATGCGCCGACGTGGAGGGAATCTACGGATGGCGGCAAGACCTGTAACCTGAAGCCTCCCATCAACCTGGAAAAGTGGGAGAATGAATTGGGCAATAATTATGTCCTCATTATTCGGGCTCATGTGAATACTAGACAGATGCTCGGCATTCGCTTTAATGATTTTGTTCGAGATGGATCGGATTATCCCGTAGTAAATGATTTGTTAATGGTAGCAGATTACCTCATTTCGGACTACTCCAGTATTATCATGGATTACTGCATTCTGGGGAGACCGATTGTGTGCTTTGGGTATGACTTTGAAGATTACAATAAGGCTCGCGGTGGATTCTACTTCGACTTGGATAAGGAAATTCCATCAGGAATTTGTCATACAGAGGACGAGGTTCTCAGCTATATCCTAAACGCGGATTACGATTTGGAAAGCCAAAAGGCAAAGGCGTTTAGAGACCGTCATATTGAAGTCGGTGGTCATGCGACTGAAATCTGTACGAAAAAACTTTTGAAATAAGATAGGTGGGGATATTAATGCTTAATTTTACAGTTGGTCCGGTAATGTCGGATGATGCAGTGCGCTCTATTGGGGCTGAACAGGTTCCGTACTTTAGAACCCCTGAGTTTTCGACCATCATGATTGAAAACGAGAATCTGATGAAAAAATTTGCAAAGGCAGAAGATGATGCCAGAGTAGTGTTTATTACTGGGTCTGGAACGGCATCTATGGAAGCCACTGTTATGAATGTCTTTGACAAGACGGACAAGGTCTTGGTTGTAAATGGCGGTAGCTTTGGACAACGCTTTGTGGAACTGTGTCAAATTCATGAAATCCCCTATGAGGAGATTCGCTTGGAGCCGGGTAAGGCGTTAAATAGAGAGCAGCTGGCTTTATACGATGGCAAGGGCTTTACAGGTTTCCTAGTTAATGTTCATGAAACATCGACGGGTGTTCACTACGACATGGAAATGATCAGTGAGTTCTGCAAGAAAAATGGAATCTTTCTGGTTGTTGACGCTATCAGCTCATTCCTGGCGGACGAGTTTGAGATGAAGCGATTGGGCGTTCAGGTGATGATTACGGGATCCCAGAAAGCATTGGCTTGCCCTCCGGGCGTATCAGTAATTGTTTTGTCGAGTGAGGCTGTCAAACGGGTAGAGAACCGTGAAGTGAAGTGTATGTATCTTAACCTGAAATCTGCGCTAAAGAATGGTGAACGGGGGCAGACGCCTTTCACACCAGCGGTTGGAACGCTTCGGCAGATTAATGTTCGGTTGAAGGAAATCGAAGCCGCAGGTGGCGTTGAGAGCGAAACCAAGAAGATTTCTGAACTTGCCCGGGATTTTAGACAAAAAATCAAGGGACTTCCGTTTGAAATCGTATCGGAATCGATGTCCAATGCGGTAACGCCGTTACATCCTTTGAATGTTTCGGCTTACGATGTTTTTACAACACTTAAGGATGAGTATGGTATCTGGATTTGCCCCAATGGCGGTGAAATGAAGGAAACCATTTTCCGTGTGGGTCATATTGGTGCGTTAACAAAAGAGGACAATACTACGCTTGTGAATGCATTTAAGGATTTGCAAAAGCGTGGACTTCTTTGATTGTGTGGAGGGAAGCAAGATATGGTAAAAGTGATTACATATGGTACCTATGACTTGCTTCACTATGGTCATATTAAGCTATTGGAACGCGCAAAAGCACTGGGCGATTATTTAATTGTAGGTGTCACGGCAGATGATTTTGATAAAACTCGCGGAAAAATCAATGTGCAGCAGTCATTGATGGAGCGCATTGAGGCAGTACGTGCTACAGGGCTTGCGGATAAGATCATTGTGGAGGAATACGAGGGTCAAAAGATAGATGACATTCGCAGGTACGGTGTAGATATTTTCACGGTTGGCTCTGATTGGGTTGGGAAGTTTGACTATCTGAATGACTATTGTAAGGTAGTATATCTTCCGAGAACCGAGGGGATTTCTAGTTCTGAAATTAGAGCAGAGAAGAGAAAAATTAGACTGGGGCTTGTTGGAGAAGACTCTTTATTGCTCAAGCATTTAAACGAGTCTGTTTTTGTCAACGGTGTTGAGGTAACTGCAGTATATTCGGAAAATGCAGAAATTCTGAAAGAAGTAGATGGGAGAATCGAAAACTGCAAAACCTTTGAATCACTTTTGGGAAAGTGTGATGCAGTCTATCTGGTTAGTGTTCCACAACAGCATGAGGAGCAGATACGTAAAGCAATAGCTGCAGGTAAGCATGTTCTAGTAGAATCACCGATAGCAACTAATCCGGAAATAGTAAGGGAGCTTTTCGAATCGGCTAGGCAACATCAGGTTATTCTTATGGAGTCAATCAAAACTGCGTATGCTACTGCGTATGATCGACTCCTTCTACTAATAAAAAGTGGAAAAATTGGGCAGGTGGTATCAATAGATTCGGTCTGTACCAGTCTAAGGGAAAAGGCACCAACCCTAGAAGAACAGAATCATGTTTGGTCAGGATTTGAGGCTTGGATGCCAACGGCACTGCTCCCAATTTATCAGTTGCTGGGTACGAATGACTGTACGGAACAATTTGTTTCAAGTTTTTATGATCAGCAACATCATTATGACAGGTTTACCCAGATGAATTTGATTTATCCCAATGCTGTGGCAACAGCTAGGGTTGGTATGGGCGTAAAGGCAGAGGGGCAGCTTATTATCTCGGGAACAAAGGGCTATGTATATGTTCCTGCTCCTTGGTGGAAAACAGATTATTTTGAAGTTAGATTTGAGAATCAAACGGACAATAAGCGATATTTTTACCAACTGGAAGGTGAGGGCATCCGCTACGAAATAGCAGCTTTTATACGAGCAATCAACAGCGTGGTAAATGTCAGCAGCATAGAAGAAGATGTTTCAATAAAAATTGCTGATGCGTTTGACAAATACAGAAAAGGTGAGAACCTCGTAAGAATAGGATGATGACATGTGTTCACTAGTCATCTACCAACGCCTAGTGCCGTTTACGTTGTAATGGAGAAATTGAATGAAAGTATTGATGTGGATGGATGGCAGCTTTGACAGAAGAACGCCATCAGAACACTTGTTGGTAGCCATAGTTCAGGCACTATACGCTAATGGTCATACCGTACATATTATTCAACAGAATACGGGGGGACCACTCGATGTCCTGCCAAAGGAACTTGTCGATCTCGGTGTAACAACGGACTGTGTGCCGTGTCAAATGGCAGCCAAAGGAAATCTGGCTGGAAGATATCTGGCAGGATTGGGGTATATTTGGCGCTGCCGTAAAGCGATTTGGAAACACAGAGATTGTGAAGCTGTTTTTAATCAATCAAGTAATGCCGCAGGAGTTATGGCATTTATGGTTAAGCGATTATTGCCAAAGGCAAGACTAACCTACAATGTGCAGGATATCTTTCCGGAAAATGCCGCCTATATCGGTAGTGCGAAAGGAATAGTGTATAAGATTCTTTCTGCAGAGCAACGATATGCCTACCGTCATGCGGATCAAATAATCACAATTTCGGAAGATATGAAAGAGTTGCTGATTGAAAAAGGCGCAGATTCGCAAAAAACTGAGGTTGTGTATAACTGGAGCTACACTGATAGTTTGTACCGTTATGAAGACGTATATAGCGAAAAAATAGCGAAGTTTTTATCTACGGATAAGTTTAATGTTGTTTATGCAGGCAACATTGGAACTATGCAGAATGTAGATGTGGTAGTAGAAACCGCAAAACTTATGCAGGATGAAGAAGACGTTCACTTTCATATTTTTGGAGATGGCATGTATAAGGAACGGCTTCAACACGAAGCAGAAGGGTTAAGCAATATTTCTTTCTGGCCGATGCAGCCGTCAGAGTTGGCTCCTAGCATTTATGCTATGGCAGATGTAAATGTGATTCCTCTTGCACCCAATATTTACCGAACTGCTCTGCCAAGTAAAACAGCAACATGTATAGCATGCGGTAAACCAATCGTGTTTTGTATTGGTCGAGAATCTAAATTACTTAATATACTTGAACAAAATGGGTTGTGTGCTTTTGTACCAAGTGATGATGCAAAATGTCTTGCTGAATCGGTCTTAAACTTAAAGAAGAGTTTGAAGGACAGAACATTTTTGGATGAAAAGTTCCATCAGTACTTTGAAAGAGAAAAGAATTCGAATGAATATTCACGACTTATTACTGGAGCATAACAATGAAAAATAAAGAACAGGATATTGTATGTTTGACAGGTCTATTTCCTGAAGAATATGTAGATGAGATTAATAAGTATTCTTTGACCGGTGTACAAAATGCAGCAAATAAGCTCCAGTGGGGAATTGTTAAAGGGCTAGATGGATTGGGCGAAAACGTTACAATTTTTAATTCAATCTATGTTGGTTCGTATCCTAGACTGTATCGTAAAATAATGATTCCGACATTTCACTTTAGTCACGGATCGGAGAAGAATGACATAAATATTGGATTCATTAATATTGCAGGAATAAAGGTTCTTAGTCGATATTACACGGTTAAAAGAGAGTTGGATAAATGGGCATCGGTAGACTCTGGTAGAGAAAAAGTGCTTCTGATTTATGCAATGACAACTCCATTTGCCCAGTTGGCGGGATATATAAAAAGAAAGTATAGCAGTATTAAGGTTATATATATTATACCGGACTTGCCGATGTACATGAACGTGACAAAAGTACAGGAAAGCGCGGTTTACAGAACAAGGAAAAAAATTGAGGAATTCTTATTCCATAGATCACTAAAGAATGTTGATGGATATGTTCTCCTGACAGATAGCATGAAGGAATGGTTTACAACAGATATCAATTATACAGTAGTTGAAGGCATGGCAACTATAGATAATACGATTGACGTTGACGATATCAAGAAGAAAAAACAAATCTTGTATGCTGGTGGAATAAAAAGGGAATATGGAGTCATTGATCTTGTTAGTGCATTTTCTCAAATTGATGACCCGGAGTGGGAACTGGTGATTTATGGTGATGGTACAGATATGGAATCCGTTTGCGAGTATGCGAAGAGGGATGTGCGTATTAAAATAATGGGATCTGCGCCGAATGCAGTTGTTATGAAACATCAGCGAGAAGCCGCACTCCTTATAAACCCACGCAAAAACCAGGAAATGGCGAAATATAGTTTCCCTTCGAAGACATTAGAGTATATGTTGTCAGGAACTCCAATGTTAGGTTATAAGTTGGCGGGGATACCAGAAGAATATTATGACAATATGTTTGTTATTCAAGATTCTGAAAATGGGATGGAAGAAGCATTAAGAAAGGCCATGGATTTGCCTGAAACTGAAAGGATAAAAATGGGGGAAAAGGCTAAACATTTTGTGGTCAAAGAAAAAAACCCCGAAAAGCAGTGCCAAAAAATATTGGAGCTAATAGGCAGATTGGAATAATGATATGAGAATTTGTTTTGTAATAGGCGCTATGAACTATAGTGGCGCAGAAAAAGTCCTTTCAATTGTGATGGGAGAATTAGCTAAAAATGGGAATGAGGTTGCAGTCATTCTCCTCGAGCAGCCTTATGAGGTAAGGGAAACTGTTGATTCAATAAAGACATTTGGAGCAAAGGCAACGGGAAATAGAATAAGCAGATTACTCAAAAGATGGAAATATATTGAGAAGAATGTTCATGAAATCGAGCCAGATATAGTTGTCTCCTTTGGGTCGGTCTGCAATGTGAACACAATTATGAGTCTTTTGAAATCAGATATTCCGCTTGTCGTTTGTGAGAGAAACGATCCCGTGTTTGACCCGAGAACAAAAAAAGAACGGTTGGAACGTGATATATTGTACCGTTTTGCAGACGCATATGTTTTTCAAACAAATACTATTGCAGATTACTTCAAATCGATTTGTGGAGAAAAACCGGTTGGTATTATTCCAAACCCAATTATTGACAGCGGAGTGCGCTGGGATATTAATAATCATGAAAAAGTGATTTCAACAGTAGCGCGCTTAGATGATTTTCAAAAGTCACATTATAAAATGATGAAGGCGTTTGAACTGTTTCATGCGAAGAATCCTGAGTACTGTTTGGAAATATTTGGAGACGGTCCAGATAAAGTAGGATACCAAGAATATATACATGATAACGGCTTATCGGATTACATTATATTGAAAGGGAAAACTACTAATCCCCAGCGAGCAATAGCAAATTCTAGCGCGTTTATTCTAACATCGAAGTTCGAAGGTATGCCGAATGCATTGATGGAGGCCATGTCTATTGGTATACCGTGTGTTTCTACCGATTGTGGCGGAGGCGGCGCATACGCATTGTTTGATATGTGCGGAATTGAAAAATATTTGCTTGAGAAATCGACACCGGAAGGTATCGCAAATGCCCTTTGTAATTTAGTGAATGATTCCCAAGCACAGCTTGAACTCTCATCGAATTCTTTACGGATAAATGAGGTGTTAGAGAAGGGAAAGGTGGCGAGGAGATGGCAGGAATTTTTGTCAAAAGTCGTAGAGACACAAGCCGAATAACATTTGATGATTACATTGTCGGATTGTTTGTCCTTGCAACATTCGTTTTTGAGAATGCCCGGTTTTCAAAGCTGTTTTCGATAATTCAGGCAGGCTTCTTTTTGTATTTTATTTGGCTACTTTTTACTGAAAAGAAAATGCCATTAAATCCCGTCGTTAAATGGGCGTGCATGGTTGCTGGATTTGCTATTATTTTATTGACTTTTCACGATAGACCATCGGTAGAAGCTGCCACAATTTCACTTATTAAGAATTGTTTGAAGGCACTTTGTATATCGTTATATTTATTTAAAAGAAAAACTCCGGTGCCTCTTATTTCTAGCATTGCTTTCAGTGGGATTATATGCGGAGCAGAGTTGCTGGCAGGATTTCTCAGTAGTTCAGTGTCATTTACAGAGTTAAAATATGCAACCAATAGTCGGATTGGCGCAGATATTGCGGGTGGCAATGTCAATATAGTTGCAATGAATATGTGTTTTGCTTTTTCAGCGTGGCTGTATTTGATTAGAAGTCAAAAGAAGCTATGGATTCAAAGAGTGTTCTATGGTTGCTTGATATTTATTGCAGGCACAGCACTGCTAACAGGAACAAGAAAAATCCTGCCTTTTTTTGTTATTACTTTTTTTATGGCAAACAGCGATATGAAATTCAAGTATAAGCTTATTACCTTTATCGGTATTGTTGGCTTATACTTAGCCTTAATGAACATAGAACCCCTTTATTTTCTGGTTGGACATAAAATCGATTTTTTTAATACTAGTAAAGCGTATAGTATGTATAAAGGATCGGATAGTGATCGACTTATGCTTGCATTAGGCGCAATTGACCTTTTTACTAATCATCCATTTGGCTTGGGATTTGGAAATGTTGTAAATTATCTTGGTGCCTATGCTCACAATAATTATGCTGAGGTTTTAGCATCAGCCGGGATTTTTGGATTTATATTATATTATGGCTTGTACTTTTGGGGACTTCATACTTCGTACCGAAATAGACATGATGTAATCAGTAGATACTGTCTCTTAACTTTAGTTGGACTAATGGTTATTGAGTTTGGCCAGGTTACCTATCTTTACTCACTTCCTTTTTTCTTTTTTCCAATATTATGCGCGGTGTCTATTAAGAATTTAGATGCTTCTAGTATGGTAAAAGGGGGAAGTAATAGTTGATTCGAACGATAATGGCAAAAGCTATTCTTGCATTGAATAGGAAACTAAAGGGTATCTGGAAACAGTATTTTCTGATGCCGTATTGGAAAGAAACATTTAAAAGCATTGGCGAGAATGTTTACATCGGAGACCATTCGAGTTTTATTTTTGACCATGTTGAAATAGGAAATAATGTGTTCATTGGTGAAGGAGCAAGTTTTATAGCTGCAGTTGCAACTATTCATATAGGCAATCATGTTATGTTTGGTCCTCATGTGACAATACGTGGAGGAGATCATCGAATCGATGTAGTAGGAAGATATATTGATTCGATAGATAATTCAGAGAAATTGCCCGAAAATGATCAGGATGTATACATAGAGGACGATGTCTGGATTGGTTGTAATGTCACAATATTAAAGGGGGTTCGTATTGGACGAGGGTCAGTGGTAGGCGCTGGAAGTGTTGTTGTGAAAAGCATTCCGCCCTACACCATTCATGTGGGTTCTCCTGGAATAAAAGAATTTTCCCGGTTTTCGGAGAATGAGATACAAAGGCATGAGGAAATTCTCGGACATCCGTGATTCAACAGTTGAACGCACAGGTGCCTAAACATTAGGGTGGCTCATATAGAAGGGAGTTGAGCTTTTATTTGAATAGCAGTTTTAATTCAAAACTAATCTCTGCAACGAAATGGTCTTCTTTAACTGAGATAGTAGCTAAATTAGTCACACCAATAACTAGTATGATCCTTGCCAGAGTGCTCGCCCCAGAAATCTTTGGCATTGTAGCTTCTGTAAACGTTGTTATTAGTTTTTGTGATTTGTTTACAGATGCAGGATTTCAGAAATATATCATTCAGCATGAAACAGGCGATAATGAGTCTATAGATAAATATGCGAATGTGGCTTTCTGGACAAACCTCTTTATTTCATTTTCGATGTGGGGAATTATCACTGCTTTTGCAGAAACGATAGCGAGCTTGGTAGGCTGCCCTGGGAAAAAAATGGCGATAATAATTGCTTGCGCAAATCTTCCTCTTACATCTTTTTCAAGCATTCAAATCGCTCTGCTGAAACGTGAGATGAATTTTAAGCCACTATTTTTTTCTCGCATAGCGACAATTCTAGTTCCTGTTTTTGTCACAGTACCTTTGGGAATAATTACAAGATCCTACTGGGCAATGATAATCGGAACAATTGCAAGTAACCTTGTTACGGTAGTGACAATGTTGCTATTATTACAATGGAGACCAAAACTTCAATACAGCTTTTCTCTTTTAAAGAGTATGCTCAGCTTTTCTATCTGGTCATTGCTCGAATCAGTACTGGTCTGGATTATAAACTGGGGTGATGTTTTCATTGTTGGCAGTATTCTGTCTTCTTACTACTTGGGCCTTTATAAAACCTCGATGAGTTTGATAAATCAAGTGTTTGCTATCGTATCTGCATCGATGGTTCCAGTTTTGCTTACAGCATTATCGAGACTTCAGAGTGACGATGCTGAGTTTAGAAAAGTGTATTATCGTTTTAGCTTTTATTCAGGATTGATTCTTATTCCAATGGGAGTAGGACTTTTCATATTTAGAGATACAGTTTGTCTTATTGCCTTGGGCCTTGATTGGATAGAAGCATCGACACTGATGGGAACCTGGGGATTGGTAAGCTCCTTTGCAATTTTGTTCAATTCCTACAATGGGGATGTACTAATTGCAAAGGGAAAACCTAAGGCGTCTGTTATAATTCAGATAATCCAAATTATTGCCATTGTTCCTGTTGTATATTACGGAGCAAAAAAAGGATTTGGATATCTCTCTTATGCACGTGCACTGGTTCGAGTCGTCGGAATGATTGCATACTGCTTTGCGGTTAGAATTGTGGCTGGAATTTCAACAAAAAAAGTGATTTCAGAATTGATACCGAGTATTGTAGCAACCGCAGTTATGGGGATGTTTGGATTCTGGTTTGTATCACTACAATGTGATTGGTGGATCAATATCCTGGGAATTTTTGTTTGTATGCTCATATATGCGGTTGTCGCAATGATGTTTCCAAGTATTAGGTCAATTGCTTATGATTTCTTTTATAAACTGCGACATAAAGTGAATAAATAGAATCGTCATATTTTTGCTAGGGATTGGATAGAGGCCTGACAACTTGTCATGCGACTATCCCTGAATATATATCATATTAGGAGGATACTAAAAATGTCTGCATTTGATAACGCAACCCTTATGATCACTGGTGGTACTGGTTCTTTTGGTTCCACCGTTCTGAAGCACTTCCTGGATTCTGACCTGAAGGAGATCCGTATCTTCTCCCGGGACGAGAAGAAGCAGGACGATATGCGCCATGAGCTTCAGGCCAAGCACCCGGAGAA
>ERZ1026854.1058-NODE-1058-length-18250-cov-9.408574_pt1 | contig 18250 bp, 17 predicted proteins | sample MGYA00380157_ERZ1026854 | MGnify/ENA primary metagenome ERZ1026854 (study PRJEB33269, sample SAMEA4719793) | human gut metagenome | biome: human-associated habitat; feature: organic feature; material: feces | place: Cameroon | collected 2013-10 ...
GGTCTTATTTCATCTGTCGGCTTTGCCTATAGAGCGATTGAAGATTAGTATAACACTTTCTATGAAAGGAGATCCCCTTGAAACAGAATATAAAAAAGTATTTTTTCCCCTGCCTGCTGCTGTTCCTTGCCCTGTGCCTGCTGCTGCGGCCCGAGCTGCTGTTGTCGCTGTGGCATAAGCTGTGGGGAGCGGCAGTGCCTGTTATTCTGGGGATAATATTTGCGGCGGTCATTGACCCTGCCGTATGCACATTTGAAAGAGCGCTGGGCAGGCTGCTCAAAAAACCGTTAAAGGGCAATGGGGGGCGTTTTCTTTCCATAACCCTTGTATATCTGCTGATAGCTGCGGTGTTTTCGGCGGTGGTGTGGATAGTCATTCCCCGCCTTATAGACAGCGCCGCCCTTTTTGCAGGCAGCATTGACGGCTATTACCGTGACCTGCGGCTGCGGTATGACAGCTCTCAGGAAGCATCGTGGCTCATAACATGGCTCGACAAGCTGCTGGACTACGCCTCCGACAAGCTCCCCGACCTTTTCGGAAGAACATTCAGCGCCACTGCCGGTTTCCTGAAAAGTGCGGCAAATGTGCTGCTGGGGCTGGTGCTTTCCGTCTATTTTCTTGCAGGGAAAGAGCATATACTTGATTTTGTACGCAGCGGTGCAAGGTCGGCAATGTCCCCCGAAAGCTGCAGGAAAGCGGCACGGGTAATATCCGCCGTCAACTGCTCACTGGTGAACTTCATCAGCGGTCAGCTGACGGAAGCAGTGGTGCTGGGAACGCTCTGCTTCTGCGGAATGGTGGTGCTGGGCTTTGAATATCCCCTGCTCATAAGCACAATAATCGGCGTAACGGCGCTTATCCCCGTGGCAGGGGCGTTTATCGGAGCGATACCCTCTGCTCTGGTGCTGTTTCTGGTAAAACCCTCATCTGCACTGTGGTTCATCGTGTTCATAATCGTGCTACAGCAGCTTGAAAACAACCTTATCTATCCAAAAGTCGTGGGAAAAAGCGTGGGAATGCCCTCAGTGCTCATACTCATCGCCATAATCTCAGGGGCGGAGCTGGGCGGTGCGGCAGGCATAATGCTTGGTATCCCTCTGCTTTCGGCAGTGTATATGCTCATTAAGGAAAGCATCGAGGAAAAGGCATAATACTAATCTTCAATCAACCTACAGACAAATCCTCGGCTGAAATAAGCCCATTCTTCGTCAAGCTCCCTTGCCGGGCGGCAAGCCCGCCTGCGGTCGCTTTCCTTGACTGGTCTTATTTTACCTGTCGGCTTTGCCTATAGAACGATTGAAGATTAGTATAACCGTACTTTATCTTCTGCGGGATAATTGACATTGCAAATCATAAATGTTATAATATTAAAAACAGCGTTTTCAAAAGGAGGCTGCCATATGAAAATAAAAACATCAATTATCACCGCACTGTGCCTTGCCCTCATGCTATCGGGCTGCGCAGGCAATAACGATTCCCCTGACGAAACATCAGAGACAACGGCAGCGGAAACAACCGTGCAGACATCTGACGAAACAGCTTCCGAAACTGCTGTTTCGGAAGAAACCACCGCACCCGAAACAAAGTTCACCACAAGCAATAAACCAAGCGAAAACACCTGCCCCATTGAAGGTCAGTGGGTAATGAGCGGCGCAGAGGACGGCGCACATTTTACCGTTGACAGCAAATGGAACTACACCGCATATTATGACGGCGGCGCTGTGGAGTCACAGGGAACAGTGGCTTTTGATGGCGATACCTACACATTTTCCGACGAAAACGGCGAGTTTGCGTCATTCTGCCTCAGCTCCCCCACACGCCTGAGCATGAACAGCCGCCTGAACATCTCATACCTGCGCATGGACAACGTTATGATGGGCATTCGTGACATCTGCGGCACATGGTACGAGGACGGAAACGCCGAAAACAATACCCTTACGCTTTACTCCAACGGCGACTGGGAATACACTGCCCCCGACGGAACCGTCACCGCAGAGGGAACATTCAACATCATAAGCGGCGATCCCTCGGATATTGCCGTCGAGCTTACCGCAGACAAGGCCGCCGCAGACGTGTATCTGAACGACAGCATTTTATCCGCAAGCATATTTGACGATACCCTCGGCGGAAAGCGTGAAGCACAGTTCACCCGTGAATTTGACGAAAACTCCGTTGATGTGCCCGTGCTTATGAACGGCGTGCGCTACACGGGAATGACCGCAGAGCGGAACGATTCGGGCTACAAGGGCGGATATTTCTACGCCGACAAGAGCCAGGACGGAGCAACCGTTGTATCAAACGTGTGCATCAATACCGCCGAGCTTACGGGCAATAATGACGATGAGCTTATGCTTGCCGCCGCCAAGGATATCAGCGGAAGCGAGTGCGAGGGCTATACAGCAGCACTTGACGATACACTTACCGCACATTTGGGCTATGATACATATATCGCAAAGTTCAGCGCAAACGGCAGCGACTGGTACATGATGATGTTCAGCGCATATAACAATATCTATGCTTATTCCTATGCGGTACAATCGGATTTTTCGGACGGAATGTATGATGTATTTTATTCCAGCGCACAGATGACGGAGCTTTCCGAGCCGGTTGCCGTGGGATAACGCCAAAAGGCATTGAACCCCATAAATGCGGACAAATAAGAACCCCCGCACAAATGAGATCAAGGCAAAGGGTTTAGGAAGTCCACTGAGGGCAGAGCCCCCTTGACCCCCGCCACCTTTGAAAAGGTGGACTAAACTTTTTACCTTTGCTCTCATTTGTGCTGATTTTACAATTTGTCCGCTTAACGAAAAAGGCTGCTGCATCTTGTGCAACAGCCTTTTTGTTATTCACTCTCAAACTTATATCCGCCTATGACCCTTACCGCTCCCGTTGCGTCGTTTGCGGTAAAGATATTGCCAAACCCGCAGGAAGCAAGGATATTTTTCACGTCCTCTGCCTGCTCCGAGCCTATCTCAAATATCATAAGTCCGTCTGCGGCAAGCACCTCGCTCCACAGCCTTGCTATGACACGATAGAACTGCAGACCGTCAACGCCGCCGTACAGCGCCTTATGCGGCTCAAAGGCAACTTCCTTTTGCAGCTCTGCCATTTCCTGCTCCGTGAGATAAGGTGGATTTGATACGATGCAGTCGATGTTTATATACTCGTCAGGCTCCTCGGGATCACGGAAATTTTCCATGATAGCTCCGTTCATCACGTCCCCACGCAGCAGCTTCACATTTGCACTGTTGCGCTTTACGTTTTCCGCAAGATACGGGAATGCGTCCCCCGAAAGCTCCACCGCATACACGTCTGAGCCTTCAAGCTCCTTAGCCAGCGTTACCGCAATGCACCCGCTGCCGCTGCAAAGGTCGATGATACTGTGCTTTTCCGACTTTGAAAGGCGGTTCAGCACCTCTTCCACCAGCACCTCGGTATCGGGTCGGGGGATAAGCACGCCCTCGCCTACCTTGAACTGCCTGCCGAAGAACTCCCACTGCCCCAGAATATACTGCAGCGGATAGTCCTCAGCACGCTTTTCTGCGGCGCTTATCACCTTTTTTGCAATGTCCTCGGAAACTTCATTTTCGGGGTGGATAAGGCAATTTTCACGGGTAATGCCGCCCATATCCTCCATAATGCAGAACTTGTCGAAGCTTTTGTCGGGGATATCCTTTAAAATGTCATCTAATTTTTCTGAAAGCTGTGTAACGGTCATATTTTCTTCCTTTTATCTGTTTTTTTGCCCATGCAGTATGCGCCTGCACCTATAAGAGCGGACAATGCCATAACAGCCGCCGCATATGAGCGGTTTCCTGTATTGGGTAAGCAGCCGTCTGCGGTGTCCCCGTCGGGGATATCCTCAGCAGGAACTTCCTGTTTCCACTCTTCAACTGTGTGACCAACATAACTGACAGTCTTGGCAGCTTTGTCGATTATCCAGTATTTTTCGCCCACCATGCCCGATACATATTGACCGTCAACGTAAGCCATTTCATCAAAATCAACATCGAACTGCGCCTGAGCAAGCTCCTGAGTGTCCGAAACGGGATATGCTCCCGATGTATCGTCATTTTCGGGGAAATCCTCGGGGGACTTAGGCTCGTAAACGCCTATCTCCCAGCCTGTGAAGCTGTCCTCCCCGTCGTAATAAATGATAAAATCGGAGCCGTCCTCTGTTTTTGTGCTGACAGCATCGGAATTATCAATATTTTCATCATCTGTGATCTCTTCCAATGTAATACATCTGTAGCCCACATATTCAACGGTCTGAGCTTTCACATCGACCACATAATACTTATCGCCCTCTATGCTGATTACGGGATATTCCATATTTCCGCAGCTGAAGCCGTAATCTATGGGAAAGCAATAGGAATCGTCATAATTTGCGTCAAAATAGCTGTAAAATGTATCGGGATCGCAGTTCGCAAGTGTCGGGTCTATGGCTTCGGGAAAGTCAAAGGGGGAAGTGGGGACGGTAAAAACAATATCATAGCTCAGCCCGCCGTCCTTAACGGTAACAGTGCCCGCCGAGCCGTCAGCCATAGTCGCTTCAAAGGTGCAGTCATCATATGCTCCCGCCGAAATGCCGAAAGCAGATGTTATCATTATTGCGGTCATTGCCATAACAGATGCTGTGTGTTTCATCTTCATTCTCCTTTTTTGTTTGGTATTACCACTTGTCGTCTTCCTTATTTTCAGGGATACAGGGCTTGAGTGCTGCGATAGCTACCTCTATCTGGGGGTCGTCAGGCTCGCAGGTAGTGATGTGCTGGAGCCATATGCCCGGGGCTGATATTATTCTTGTAAAGATATTGTCGTAACGTCCCGCAAGCTTTATCAGCTCATAGCCGATAGATGTTTCGGGGATAAGCATGAGCAGCTGGAGACCAAAGCGGGCCCACAGGTTCTTCCACGGCAGGAACATTCCTATGATAATACTGAGAAGCACCACAAGGAAAATAAAGCTTGTGCCGCAGCGGGGGTGGAAGCGGATCTGCTTGCGGACATTTTCCACTGTAAGCTCCAGCTCTGCCTCATAGCAGGCGATGGTCTTGTGCTCTGCACCGTGATATTTAAAGGTCTTATGTATCTCTTTCATATGTGAGATGAGCCACATATAGCCCACCAGCAGCGCCACCTTGATGATGCCCTCAAACACGGTCTTGCACCAGTCGGGAGCGCCCAGCAGTCCCAGAGGGAGTGACAGCAGCGCAGGGAAGAACTTGAACGCACAAACGCAGAGTATCATCACCACAACGCACACAACAAGCATTATAGTGTTCATGACTTCCTTGCCGTTTTCGCCCTCGATCTTGGCTTCGAGCCACTTGTAGGGACGGATCTTGCTGAGCCACTGCTCGAATTTTGAAGGTTCGTCATCATCATCATCGTCATCGGCATCAGCCTGCTTTTCGGCGGACTTCATGGTGCATTTCATGCCGTCTATAAGGGAGATGGCAAAGTTGAAGCAGCCTCTGATAAAAGGCGTTTTAAGATACCAGGGAGCAGTCTTTCCGTTGCGTATCTTCCACGTTTCCACATCGATAGAGCCGTCAGGCATACGGCACGCCATGGCAGAGGTGTCTATTCCCCTCATCATAACGCCCTCAATAAGAGCCTGTCCGCCTATTTTTGATTTGAATTTCTCGTTTTTTTCGCTTTTTTTGCTCATTGCAATTTCCTTTCAAGATCAGTTCTTCTGCATCAGATAGAAGTTGTTCCTTACCTCTGTCATGGTCAGGAGCAGATTATCCTCAGTGTCGCCGAATTTTACCATATACACCGCATTATCGTCGGAAGCGGCTGCGGTGTAGCCCTCAAGTGACCTTTGCGCCGCAGAATCACGGGTGCATACCAGTATCCTCATAAGCTCAAGGCGGCTTTCGGCAAGCCTGCTGTTGAATTTGTAAAACACCTTTTCGCCTGTCACACTGTCTGTCTTGACTGTCACAAGCCCCTCCCACCGAACGGGGAGCATAAAGGCATAGCCCTTGTCCGCCTCGGTAAGGGAAGCATATTTTTTCACCACGGTATAGTTTTCAAAAACGTTCCAGTTGGTGATATACTGTGCGTCCGAAAGGTCACGGTAGCCCGGAAATGCCTCTCTCTGGGGTATCTCCACAATGCCGTCGCCGTCGATATCGCAGCAGTACAGCCCCTGAGAACGTGTGGTCATTACAGGGATATCCGAGCCCGAAAGGTTTGCGGGGTTCCTCAGCTCACCGTTTACGCAGTAGATTATCTCGGTGGAGAGATTTCCGCTGACCGTCAGCCCGTCAATGAACAGAGCTGGAGTATTATTGCCGATATATCCCCCGATAACCGAGGGCAGATCGGCTGTGCTTTCGCTCAGGTCAACGGTGCTTGTGCATTCCGTACCCTTTCCCCTGTCAGTCACAAGGGAAACATAGGCAGCATGGTTCTCGTTATTGCAGTTGATGACCGCAATATCCTCGCTGCCGTCGCCGTCCATATCCATGTTCATGGTCTTGTAGTAGGTCTCGGTGTATTCGGTGTTCAGAACGCCGTCACCCAGGCTGTATATTTTCAGCGTTTTTTCCGTGGGGGTCATATATCCGTAGCCTATCGCCATGCGGACTCTTCCCGTGCCCCCAAGGTCGGCAAAGAAAACCTGCTCAATGTACGAGCCTGCTCCCGCATGGTCATAAACCGAACGCCAGCCGTTATTTTCACGGTGAAGTATATTCACCCTAACGCTGTTTTCCGAATCATCGACATCGTCATAGAACACCACCGCTTCATCGGCGCCGTCCATGTCAAGGTCATAGAACACAAAAGCGGAGCGGTATGCTCCCCCTCTGGGATATACAAGTGAGATATTGCTTCCTGCCGAGGCGGTGAGGGCGGTATATATCGCCTCCTGCTCATCGGAAAGCATGGGCGGCAGAAGCAGCGTGTCCACCGATGAACCGATGCCGCAGCCTGTAAGCAGCGCCCCGGTCAGCACCAGAGCCGCAAGCCTTGTTTTTTTCATATTCATATGCAGTATTCCTTAAAAAAGGGCGCACAGGCAATATCCGCCATGTACGCCCCTGTAATTTTTTGCTGTGACGGACAAGCACAGAGCCGAATCACTCGTCGATGCTCTCCATCTGCTGATATTCCTTGCTGATAGGTGCCTTGCTCCAGCGGCGCTTGCCGAGGTTGAGCTTTGGCATGATGCGGTAAACGTATGTGCTCCAGAAAACCGCAACGATAGTTATTGTCATGAACACGATGCCCACGTCCGATATCTCGGGAATGGACATATCAAGTCTGTCATTATAGTTTGTGGGGATAAGGAGAAGAATGTATCTGGGAATTACCGATACAGCCGCAAGGATAGATGAAACATATCCCATAAAGCACATCCAGAAGCGGGTGTTTTTCTTTTCCATGCCGTTAAAGAACCTTGCCGTGCAGAGGAAGAACACTACAGCGGTCATATAGGAAAGCATCTGATATACAAGTCCCGAATATGTGCTGAGAGCGGTGTTCTGGGAAACCATCTTGAATATCTCCACAGTCTTCCAGACAGCATAGGTGGAAAGCGCTGCGCAGTTTGCGTGTGAAAAGCCCACGCCGTTGAAAATGTTTATGGCAATGGAAACGAATGTGAGCACAACGAAAAGCATCAGCAGGTGGGTAAAGAACATACCCAGATTATAGCCTGTGAGCTTGTTGAAGTCCTCAGCCTCTTCACGGGGGAGGGTCTTCATATACTCGGTGTTCTTATGAACAAGGTTAATGAAGTCAAACACTATCTGTACAGCCACAAGGAGTGCCATGAACAGCGAGCTGTAGCCTGCTGCGTGGGGGATCTTCTTGTTGAGCCTGTCATATCTCAGACGCATGGGGTTGATAAGGATACAGGAGCTTATTACCTTATCCCTTGCATTGCCCCAGATAAGAATGGCGGCTATTATCGCAAAGCCCGGTATCATGACCAGCAGCGGATAGTTTTTCATAAACGACGGGTCAATGTACTTGCCTCTGTCAAAGTCCATATTGGAGAAAAGCTGAACGGTACGTGCCGCTACCGCAAGCACAAGCACTATAACATATACGATAAGGGAAGCCTTTTTGTTGATAGGCGCCCTTTTATTTGCCTTGGCTGTATTTTTAGCTCTCTCGAGAGCATCACTGTCACTGTGGCTGATCTTCATCTTGCCCATAGTCCGACCATTCCTTTCGGCAGAGGAACCGCTCTGCAATGTCTTTATTTTAATGTTGGTGTGATCCCTGATAATATACTCATTCTTCGGCGGCTGATATGCCCCTTTTCTGCATAATGCTTACAGCGCCGCAATATATATACATTGTACAATAAAATTAACTTTATGTCAAGTATGTTTTATCTAAATTTATTCACTGTTTTTGTATTTTTACATAAAGGAAATCAGTGATTACAGCCCGAATACTGTTAAAACGAAGGTCAATGTGCTTCTCATAATGAAAGGACGGTAAACAAAAAAATGAAAAAATTCATAAAATCAGTTATGCTCTGGTCGGCTGTTATATGCCTTATCCCCTTTGCCGCCAACGCTGACAATGCAGGATCTGCCCAAAAAGCCAATGAGCTGTCAGCCGTAAGCTCAGAAAGCATGAGCAACGCATCGCAGCTGATACTGCCATCGGACAAGCTGAAAATATACACATCAAACGGGATACGCACCGTCACCGTTGAAGAATACACCGTCTATGCCGTTCTTGAAGAGATACCATACATAATGGAAACGGAAGCCATGAAAGCACAGGCGTGCGCCGCCAGGACATACGCCGTCCGCCGCATACTTTCGGGAGAAGATCCATCAACAGGGGCGCACATCACCGATGACGGCGACAAGTATCAGATATGCCTTACCGACGTGCAGGCACGGGAAATATACGGAGAAAGCTACTCCGCAGCCATATCCGCAGCCCAAAGCGCCGCCGACAGCACCTGCGGAGAAGTGATAACCTATCACGGAAGCCCTATATCAGCACCATTCCACCTCTCCTCGGGGGAATACACATTGTCGGCGGAAAGCGCATGGGGCAAAGCGTTCCCATATCTTGTGCCCGCAAAAAATCCCGAAGCCGCCGTTTTTTACAGCGAAAAAACATTCACCTCTGCGGAGCTTCGGGCAAGGATATCCGCCGATTTTCCCGCTGCCGGGGAGCTTGACCACATTGCTCTCACCCACATTGACGGCACGGAAGCCGTCTCGGAGGCAAGCCTCTGCGGCATAACCGTCAGCGGAGAGGACATGGCACGCATATTGTCCCTTGAAAGCAGCGCCTTTACTGTCAGTGAAGAGGGTGACACATACATTTTCACCGTCACAGGCAGCGGACATCTTGTAGGCATGAGCATGGCAGGCGCCGACGCCATGTCACAGGACGGCTGCGGATATGGTGAGATACTTGCTCACTATTACACGGGTACTGAGGTGGAAAGGGTGGTTTATGGGGAGTGAGAAGTTTATACTTGCTAATAATTCTTATAAAACTGCTCACCAATTAGCCAAAGGACACCAAATGAAGAAACTGAGTGAAGCCCAAGCACGTAAACATAGCTATAAAAAAATGTGCAAACAGATAAACGGCTAACATCTCAGAGCCAAGCAAAACTAGCAGCAGATACTTGATATCGAAACGCCAGACCGCAAATGAGCGGAGCGGCGGTGAAAGGTACGAAACAATATTCAACATAGGAGACAAACAAAAAGTTAAAGACAAACTGTAAAAGCGGGCTTAGTGGGGGTGAGAGGGTAGGGAAAAGATGAGTGCTTGCCTTTTACAAGGCATGGAGAAACCGTAGGGGAGAATATGTGCCATGGTGGCACAAGGGAATGCCGTTTTTGTTGGTTTTGGTTTCCGATGTGTCGGAACGACACATATTCTCTCCTTAGGTGTCTCCTTTGCATGGTACGGACTTTATAAAAATGAAAAGCAGATATGTCCGTACCTGCGCCTTACGGCGGAAACCAAATTCGCCATTCCTATCGGAATGTCGCTTGGTTTCAAGCCGCCTGCATAAAAAAATTTTGGCTTGTTTGAGATAAACTTTTTACTTTGCCTGACTTTGAATTTTCAGTGCAGGCGGCTTTAGGATTTTTATATTTGTCTGCTATCAGCTTAATTGCTTTAACCGTCAACAAACGGATTTCGCAGGTAAACGTAGTTTACCACTGCGGCGACAGCGACCAGATGGCTCTGCCCTCAGTGGACTTCCTAAACCCCTTTGCCTTGCTCTTATTTGTGCTGATTCTTTCAATAGTGCCTCTGACTTTTGGGTCACTTATCCGCACTTTCCTGCTTTTCCTGATTTTCCTGCTTTATACCCAATCCTCTTTCCATATAGTCCTCTATACTGAAGTATTTTTCCATTATCTCCTTGGACTTTTCCATCTGTCTTGCATATAAAGGCTTTGCGTCGGGACGTTTCAGATATTCCTCCTCCAGCCAGTCCAGCATCTGCCTATGCCCTTCCTCGCTGAGGGGAAATTCTCTCATCTCCACGCCCTCGCTCTTGTCTATGCACTTATCCCCTGCCCATATGTATGCTCGCAGGGACTTATCCCCCTCCTTGGGGCAGTTGGGGACGACCTTATAGTTAAAGTCCTTTTCCGAGGCGCTTCCCGTGAAAACGCCCTTTTCGCCGAAAACGAAAAATTTCGGTATCTCAAAGTATTTTGAAGCCGATGAACCCATTTTTTGCTCCTTTATTCCGTGCAAAGCCGCAAAATGGCTTCGCAGTATATCTCGATATCCTTTTCCAGCTCATACAGTCCGATAAACTCGTCCGCTCCGTGCATATGGTTCTCGTCCGACCATTCTGCGCCGAAAGCCACGCCGTTTTTCGTGTCATGTACATATGTGCCGCCGCCTATTGCAAGGCATTTGCCCTCCTTGCCCGTGCAGTCGGTGTAAACGGAGAGCAGTGTTTTGACCATTTCGCTGTCCTCGTCCGCACAATGAGGCTCGCTGACGATTATTTCTTTTCCTGTCATGCCCATATCTGCGGCAGCAGCTGCCATTTTTACGGAGACCTCCGCTCCCGTAACGGAAATGGGGAAGCGGCTGTCGAAACCTGCGGTAAGTGTGCCGTTTTCAAGGAAAAGTCTGCTGAGGACAAGTGTAAGTGCGCCTGATTTCTCATCTGAGCGGTCAAGTCCTGCCGATCTTCCGTCGGTCTCGCCGTATGGGAAATACTTTGCCAGACCGGACAAAGCTTTCTTAACGCTGCCCTCTGCAAGATCAAGGTTGCTGAGCAGGGATATAAGCGCCGTTACCGCATTTCTTCCCTCTTCGGGAGTGGAGGCGTGAACGCCCTTGCCCTCCACATTTATCCTGATATTGTCCGTGCCGTCTATTTTTTCAAGGGTGAACAGCACGTCGCAGTCTGCCTTTACCATAGCCACCTCGATATCGTCCTCGGAAATGCCTGCGACTATTGCCTGAGCGGTCTCGGGGACGGCGTTATAAACGCTTCCGCCCTTTATGGAGATGATGTTCTTATCATCGGAACGGCAGCTCATATCGTACCTTATCATGCCCTTTTCGATGCTGATAATGGGGAACTCGCCGTCGGGAGTGAACAGCATCGGCGGGAAGCTTTCCTTTGAGGTGTAATATTCCATATCCGTAGAGCCGTTTTCCTCGTTGCTGCCAAGGATAAGGCGGAAGTTTTTGTTGACCTTTATGCCGCTGTCCTTTATCATCTTCATGGCAGTGATAACAGCCGCCGCAGGGCCTTTGTCGTCAATGGCACCTCTGCCGTAGATGCGTCCCTCTCTTATCTCGGGCTTGAATGGGTCGGAAGTCCATTTCTGTCCGTCGGTGGGAACAACGTCAAGGTGACAAAGTATGCCAAGCTCCGCATTTCCGCCGCCGAAATCTGCGGTTATGGCGTGGTTATCAAAGTTGCGGACAATATAGCCCTCTTTTTTAAGGAAATCCTCCGCAAAGGCAAGGCAGTCGGCGCAGTCCCTGCCGTAGGGCATACCCTCCTGAGCTTCGGCAGCCACGCTCTTATGAGCAATAAGCTCCTTTAAAAGCTCCACGGCATAATCAAGGTATTTGCCTGCTTTTTTCGATATCTCGTTTATCATAATTCTCATTCCTTTATAGAAAAATCGTTCATTTTCCTGCCTGTGTATTGCACGGCAATCCTGCTTTCGGGGCATATGTCACTAAGATACAGCACTGAAAGGAATATCCATTCAAGGGGCTTCATCACTATGTAGATGATATCCGCCCGAAGCTTTGTGGTGATGTGCTTTGAAAGAGGATAGCCGTAATTATCGTAAATATATCTCACAAGCCTGTGGAAGCGTGGTGTCCTTTCCTCGATGACCTGCTCAAAGGCATTTGCCACGCACAGCTGACGGTTAACGCCAATCTTCACGCCCTGACGGATTCCCAGTCGGGTAGGCTTCACAAGCTTTTCGTGACCGTTCACCGCCACGGTGCAAAGGTAATGACCTGTGTAATGCTCGGGCGGCGGAGATATCATCGTGGAATAAGTCCAGTCGGAGGTCTCGGTAAAGGCTTTGATGATGCCCCAAGGTCCCTGTCCGAAAAGGATACATATGCAGATAAGCAGCCCTGTAAGGGGTATCAGGCAGATGACAGGGAACCACACCCAGCCCGACGCTTTTGAAAGCACATTAACTGCCCACACGCCAAGGGCGCTGTTGGTGTGTATATCATTCTCACTGAAATTATCGAGGTATCTTTTCACATTTCCGCTGATGATGCGCACCGCCATAAGGAAATAGTTCAGCACATATATGAACAGGAACGCAAGGTAAACAACGACAAATTTTCTCTCGAAAAGCCCTCCCAGGAGATGTGACGTGTAAAAAAAGCACAGCACCATTCCGCCGTATATGCCGCCGATGCAGAACGCACCTGCCAGCGGCGGAAGCAGCTTATCCTGCCCCGCAATTATCATGCAGGCAATGGGCACAGCCGCATATAACAGCAGCGACAGCGCATAGTCCGATGAAAACGGCTCATGGAGTATGGAAAAGAAATCTCCGCCGATCATTACAGGCTCATCCCAATGATAGCTGCTCATAAGCCCGAGCATGATAATAGTAAGCAGCAGTCCCAGCAGCAGCGTTGCAATGTCCTTTCTCCGCCGATGCTTTATCATATCCTTTTTGAGCGTAAGGCTTATGATGTTCCAGATCGTCATAACAGCAGGCATAACAAAGGTCACGGTAAATAAAAATGCTAAGATAATAAAGCCGATTATTTTATTGATGATATCGTCGATGTAGATCATGTCAGCTCCCCCTTTTACCCGATTATAGCATAGCAATTCTTAAATGTCAATACATTTATATCGAATTTCAATATTTATTTTCGGATAAAAGGAAAAAACAATGATTTTATTACTTCACAGGCGAAGCCTCCAGCCACTTTTCGGCAGCCTCGGCAACAGTCCTGAGAGCATTATCGCCAAAGGGAGTATCAAGTCCCGCAGCGGCAACAAGTCCGTCAAAGGTCTCGGTTCCGCCAAGGTCAACAAGCTTCATATAGCGGGTAAGAGCCTCGCTCCTGTCCCTCTGCATGATAGCCCAGAACTCCAGAGCAACGGTCTGTGCAAGGCAGTAGTCGATGTAATAGAAGGGGCGCTCGTAGATGTGGGTCTGTCTCTGCCATGCCCTGCCCTCGCCGTAGAAAGGTGAGCCGTCCAGGTCTATCCATGGCATATACAAAGCGGTCAGGCGCTTCCACTCGTTTATCCTGTCCTCGGGGGTATATTCGGGGTGCTCATAAACTGAGTGCTGGAAGTGATCGACCATTGCGCCGTAGGGAATGAACTCGATAGCGTCCGCCAGATGCTTGTAGCAGAACTTGTCCGCTCCCTCGCCGAAGAAATCATCGGCGCTTGCCCAGCCGAAGAACTCCATGGTCATTGAGTGTATCTCGCAGGATTCAAGGGTAGGCTGCCTGTTGTCTGTGGGGAACATATGGCGGGTGGTATATGCCGCAAAGGCATGGCCTGCCTCATGAGTGATTACTTCAACATCGCCCTGAGTGCCGTTGAAGTTTGCGAAGATAAAGGGGCTATCAAAATCGGGCAGCTCGGTGCAGTAGCCGCCCGGCGCCTTGCCCTTTCGGCTAAGAACGTCCATCAGCTCGTTTTCCATCATAAAGTCAAAGAACTCCGCTGTTCTGGGGGAAAGCTTGTGGTAAAATCTTCTGCCCGCTTCCAGAATATCCTCGGGAGTGCCCTTGGGAACTGCGTTGCCGTCACGGTAGGTTATGGCGGTATCGGCGTACTTCATGGGATACGATACGCCCAGTCTTGCCGCCTGACTGCGGTAAAGCTTATCGGCAACGGGCACGATATACTTGATTACCGCATTTCTGAACTTAGCCACGTCCTCAGCGGTATAGCAGTTTCGGGTCATATTCAGGTAGCCAAGAGGAACATAATTTTCAAAGCCCATTTTCTTAGCCATAGCGGTACGGGACTTTACCATATCATCGTAAATACGGTCAAGCTGCTCCTCATGCTCCTTGTAGAAAGCGCTTTCGGCTGCCCATGCGGCGTGACGGACATTGTCATCGGGAGACTGCTTGTATGGTGAAAGCTGGGAAATGGTCAGCTTCTTTCCGTCAAAATCTATCTGAGCGGAAGCTATGAGCTTCTCATACTCGGTGGAAAGCTTGTTATCCTCCTGCATTTCGGGGATAATTTCGGGAGAAAAGCTCTTCAGGAAAATATCGGTGTTGATGAACATTACCCTGCCGAACTTCTTTTCCAGCTCGGGGCGGAAAGTGCTCTTTGCAATGACCTCCGCAACGGTCTGGGCGTACCGAACATAGTCCGGGTTTGCGCTGTCGAAGAACTCGTTTTCCTCATCGTAGAACTTGTCCTCGGTGTTGATAGTGTGGCGGATATAGCCAAGGCTGTTCATGGTTGAAAAGGAAGCCGCTGCCTTATCCCAGTCAAGATAAGCGTTTGCAGCCTCATCGGCATTTGCGGCGTTCTTTATCCTGTCCGCAGCGCTTTCTGCCTCCGCTTTGAGCTTGTCCATATCGGGGCGGACGTACTTCATTTCTGAAAATTTCATTGTTATCTTTCCTTTCCTGTCAGGTCGCTGACCATTTTTTCGGGTGAATTTATAAAGTGCTTCATTATATTATAATGGGAAGTTTTTACGTATTCTGTCTTATTTATGCCCTTTTCGGTAATTTCATAAACATCTGCATCGGGAAGAGCGCTTATTATCACCGAATGGGTGGCGATTATCAGCTGAGAATCGTTCCTTGCCAGCTCATACAGCCTTGCAAGCAGTGCCATCTGAGCCGTGGGAGAAAGTGCCGCCTCAGGCTCGTCCAAAATGTACAGTCCATGACCACGGAAACGGTTCATTGCCAGCGCCATAAAGCTCTCGCCGTGGGACTGCTCATGGAGGGACACTCCGCCGTAGCCGTCTATTATAGGCGGACTTGCCGCAGGGATATTGTCAAGCCGTTCTATCTCGCTGGCAACGTTATAAAAGCTCTCCGCACGCAGAAAAAAGCCGTCCTTGGGATATCTGCCCCGTGACAGTCTCAGGGCGCTGTACAGCTCCGAGTGGGAGTTATAGGTGGAAAATGAAAAATTCCTTGTTCCGCCCTCGGGGTTAAACCCGTATGCTGCGGCGATAGCTTCAAGCAGTGTGGATTTTCCTATACCGTTCTCGCCCATGAAAACGGTTATACGCTTTTTAAACTCGATGCCGCTGTCAAAAAGCTGCGCCACTGCGGGAATACTGCGCAGATAGGTTGGACACCTCTTTTTATCGGCTGTGACCTTACATATATAGAGATTATTGTCAAAAGAAAAATCGGTATCCGTCATACAAGTACCTTTCCTGATCTGATATGCTGAGTGCCATTATTATTTTACCGCTTTTCGGGTGATTAGTCAATATTAACATGGGGGTGCTATTTGGGCATTGGTGCTGAAATCGAAAAGTTTATTTGTCCGTACCTGCGCCTTTCGGGAAAAAGGCTTGACCTAAACCCATTGCCTTGTGCTTATTTGTGCTGACTTTTTTATTTTCTTATTTTATCTTTTATTTGCTTTGTGTCTCCCCCATTTTCATCATAATATCCCCATAAAATTCCTTACCCTTATATCTGAACTCGGCGGTGCCGTTATATTTCTCCACTGCCGCTTTTATTGACGGTATTCCCGTTCCCATTCCCTTATGCTTTGTTGACATAAAGCTTCCGTTCTTTTCCCTGACATTGCCGTCAAAGCTATTGGTGGAAACTATGTATATATACGGCTCCTCGCAGACCACCGAAAGCTGATGATATCTCTCCCCCGTCTGTGCTGTCATACAGCCGTCAAGTGCATTTTCCACCACATTTCCCAGCACGCTGCACAGGTCGGGCTGGGATATTCCCGCATCGTCTGGCAGCTGTATCTTCCAGCTGAGCTTTATCCCGTTCTGCTCCGCCCACTGACCGTAGTAATTGAGCAGTGCATTTACCGAATTTATCCTGCAATAGTCGGTAAGCCCCACAGGCATCTGTGCTTCATACTCGGCAAGATATTTTTTGAGGGTATCATAGTCCTCCTCCGCTGCAAGGGTATTCATAACATGTATCGACTGCCTGAAATCGTGGCGGAGCTTCCTTGTTTTCTCGATATAGTCCTGAAGTCTGAGATATCTGCTTTCCTGCATTTCCAGCATTCTTGCCTTTGCCTTGGTCTGCTCATTCTGATAGATGCTCATTGCCGCATAGTAGAATATGACCATAAGGAACATCAGCAGCAGAAGCATTGCGGTTATTATCATCATTGCCAGGAAGAACATTCTGCCCACGTACATATTCCTGTAATAGACAGGCTCTATACTGTAGTTTATCATCAGCATGACCAATGACACGGGGATAGTCAGTCCCCATACCTTTTCGCTGATCTGGTGCTCTATAAGCTCCGAGCCTTTCACGCAGAGGGGATAGCCTATCACTGCGGACAATATAAATGTAAGTATGAGCGAAAAGATATTTGCCTCCATGCTGTAATTTTCAAGCAGTCCGTCGGGGTGGCGGTAAGCGTCATACATAACGGAATACACCGACGGGAACGACATCAGGTTGCACACGCCCACGAACACCGCCAGCGTCTGCATTTTTCCCGCTGTGACCGTTCCCCTGAACATGATATAAAACAGTATAAGCGCAGGAATGAGCAACGTATTTATGGACAGCCCGAACCTGAGGCACAGAAACGCCATTACGGGCGACAGCACCACAAGTATGCCAAACTCCCACAAAAGTATCTTTTTCAGCGGAAACCGCAGCTTTTTCACCATTGGCAGGTAGCACAATACCGCTGAGGGATAGATTATAAAAAACTGGGAGACCATTTCCAGAAAGCTTCTGACAGTCATTGTCTGCTCCTTTCGCCACGGATTTTTTCAAAGCGGTACTCATGCCATTTTCTGCGGATATTGCCGTACTCCCTGACCTTGATGGGGAGCTTCCTGCCGTCCTTCATAACACAGCAGCCGTCCTCTATGTCCGAGATGCAGTCCATATTCACCGCCGTGCCACGGTTTATGACCATAAAGCTCTCCACGCCCTCAAAGGCATCGGAAAATGATGTAAAGGAGCCTCTTATCCTGTGCTCCTCCCCGTCTGAGGTGATGATGATTATGTAATGGTCGGCGCTGTATGCGCACACAAAGCGGCTGCATGGCAGCACAAATTCCTCTCTGCCGTTTGTGAGCCTGATATTCTCCGTACTGTCGGAACGGGTGATATCGTTCATGACCCTTTCCAGCCGCTCATAGGTCACGGGCTTTAAAAGGTAGTCAAAGGCATGGCAGGCAAAGGCGTCGGACATATGCTCGGATGACGATGTAAGGAACACCAGGACATACTTTCTGCCGCTTTCCCAAAGCTTTTTAGACACTTCCACGCCGCTTATGCCGTTCATGTAGATATCCATGAAAATAAGGTCAAAATCCTCTTTTTCAAAGGCTTCAAGGAAGCTTTCTCCCCCTGAAAAAAAGGTAATATCCATATCATGCCCCGTTTTGTCCGAATATTCTTTAAGGAAGCCTTCAAGGAGTAGGGCTTCCGACTGCATATCATCGACAACAGCAGTTTTCATAAGCATTACCGTCCTTTTCTGCGTATTATTTTAGTGATATTAAATATTTTTTGCCTTAAATGCAATATATTTTTATACTAATCTTTAATCGTTCTATAGACAAAGCCGACAGATGAAATAAGA
>ERZ1026854.1059-NODE-1059-length-18243-cov-4.674841_pt1 | contig 18243 bp, 15 predicted proteins | sample MGYA00380157_ERZ1026854 | MGnify/ENA primary metagenome ERZ1026854 (study PRJEB33269, sample SAMEA4719793) | human gut metagenome | biome: human-associated habitat; feature: organic feature; material: feces | place: Cameroon | collected 2013-10 ...
TCTTCGTCGGCAGCGTCAGATGTGTTTAAGAGACAGTCCTGTACCCGGCCGGCGCCTTTTTTATCGCTTCCCACGGGTACAGATGACCACTTTTCCTCTCCTGTACCCGGCCGGCGCCTTTTTTACCACTTCCCAAGGGTACAGATGACCGTTTTCCTTCTCCTGTACCCGTCCGGCACCGAGCAGCCCCCAGACGGCGCAGAAATTTGACATATGGGTAAAGCGACTTGGCAGCTCCTACCCCAGTGTTTCTGCAAAAATTCGTTTCAGCGTTTCGGTTGGTATGTCCTGCTTCAAATAAATCTGCAGCATGCCTTTCGGCGTGATCTTATAATCCGACAATTCCTCTCTATGTAAGGTGACTGCCCATGCTTCGATATTGAGATGATCCTGTATTTGATCAAACGTCAATTTCAGCGTATCCCCACCGTTTTCCTGTATATATTTCCATAAGGGATCATACTTGCCCATTTGTTCTTTCCTCCTCTGAATCCGGCGCACTACTTGGACGCATACAGCGGGTTTGCCTCTCTTGTCCGGCTCCCATATACCCGCTTCAACTCCTCAAAAGCGGTTATTACCTCTTTGGGAATGTCCACATGTGCGATATAGCCCTTACCTTGTGGACCGTATCCGTTTAAATCATCCGTAAGCCGGGGAATTTCACCCATCAGCAAATCAACATAACGCTCTACCGTCCACATTCCGTGCGGTTTCCTTACATAGTCAAGTTCCTCATCATTTTCCCGGATCTCCACCGCATAGGCGGCGTAATTGATGATCGTGATGTCCTCCGCCGCATACTTTCTCAATCCGGCGTCCATACGGTTCTGCATGGATGCATCCTGCGTCAGAATAATGCTTTTGAACGGAATTTCTTTCCGCCTAAGCAGCTCCAAAAGATAGGTAATATTATTTCCGCAATTTGTGGACTGTGTTTCCAGTTCGTCCGCCGCACAGTCATGGACATTTTTAAGATAGCCTTGAAAAATTTCAGCTTCGGTCAGATTGTCGGTCTCTATCTGCGGGTATTCCCGGTGAACCTGCTGCCGCAATGTTTCCGTTGTATGCCCGGCACCGCCCACAATAATATATTTCTTTGCAACTTTGTCCTTTATGGCCTGTGCCAGAACATCGCCTCCGGCGAGGATGCTTCCGCCAAACAGAACCATTACATCCGCCTGATCCACACCGTATTTTTCTTTCAGTTTTTCCCTGCTGAGTTCATCCATATCTCTTTTTCCCAAAAACTCACCCAGAAGATTTATGCTTTTTGCAATCTGTATCTTCACCTGTATGCTCCTTATGTTTCATTATTTTATTCTTTCCTTCGTGTCAGGACAATCCCTGTTATGCCGGCAATCAGAATCACGGGTGCCGTTCTGACAAACAAATACTCAAATACATGGAAAGCCGCCCCAAAAACCGCGGTTTCAGGGTCGGTGTAATTCCACCTCAGATATGGACTCTTCCATATGACCAGAGCGGCAAAAGTTACAGTTATCATCACACACAGCACGATAAACAGCCAGTGAAGGATTCTTCTTCCCATTTCTTTTCTTTGCGCAAGCTGTAAATTGATCACTTCCAGCTTTTCGGAAATGATTTTCAAATCGTCAGCCTTCTCCTCTGTGATAGTTTGCCCCAGCAGGGTACTTACCGGTGTTCCGAGCACTTCTGAGATGCGGATCAGCATATCCGCATCAGGCACGGACAGCCCCGTTTCCCATTTAGAAATCGTTTGCCTCACCACATTCAGCTTAACGGCAAGTTCCTCCTGTGAAAGCCCCTTTGATTTTCTGATTGCTTTGATGTTTTCATTCAACATATCGGTCAACGTCCTTTCTTTTCATTGATACTGCAATTATGTAAGGAACGTCCCGTTGCGGCAAGCAACGCATCTTAACAACTGCCCCCTCTGCCACGCCACGGGTACAGAAAGGCAAAAGTGGCCTTCTGTACCCGGCAATAGCTGAAAATCATGCTCCGGACGGGTACAGCAGAGCAAAACCCGGCTCCTGTACCCGACAATAGCTGAAAATCACGCTCCGGACGGGTACAGCAGAGCAAAACCCGGCTCCTGTACCCGGCAAAAGCTGAAAATCACGCTCCGGACGGGTACAGCAGAGCAAAACCCGGCTCCTGTACCCGGCAATAAGCGAAAAGCATCATAGCAGAAAACACCACAACGGAAAGTGGCGAATGAGCATCACCTATCCCCGCCCATAATACTGCAACAGCAGCTTGACCACCCTGCTGTAACTGACCATGCCGTCGCTAACGCCGTTTAATTTGAGGGAGGTTTCCGTCACACTGTTGGAGACCGCCTCCACCACCTCGGTATCCAGAATCGCCTTACCGTTGATCCGTTCCCATTCCTCCTGCTTGACAAAAATGTTGTCGGCGTGAACCTGCGGCAGAATAACGGGCTCCGCAAGATAGCGCTCCCTGTCCTCTCCCACCGCCGCGTAAAAATCGTTGTCCAGATAGTACAGCACGCTCAGATAACCGCTGTATTGAAAGAACTTGTCCTCGGAGGAAAGGCAGGCAAGAAAACCGATGAAATTCGCCTCGTCCTCATAAATATATCCCTTCAGATGCGCAAGCTCATGGCAGAAGGTCGCCGGCTTGTTGGTCAGATGCATGACATCGTTGTAGTTTGCCTCCATGGAAAAAGGGAAATAGTAGCCCTGCATATATTGCTGGCACATGAGGTCAGAGAGCAAAAGCGCCTTGGGGCGGGGATAATAGCCTGAAAGTCCGCCGTAAGTCTGACCCAGAGACTGCATGCAGCGGATTGCCTCCGCTTTCATATCCCCTTCATAGAGAATGTCACCATTCTCCGCCCGATCCATCTCGCCCGCCAGACGGTTGCACTGCTCCACCACCTCATTGCGCACGGCAATCAGATCCTCCAGCGTGTAGGTGTCCGTCATTTTTCCAAAATACCTTTCATTGAATGTCGAGCCGTGATAAAGCAGTGTGCAGTTGAGGGTCATAATCAGCAAAACAAAAAGAAGAATCCATGCACAGACCCGATAGAACCGCCAAAGCCCTCCTGTGTTGCGGTGTCTGCGAAGCAATTTCCACAGGCAGACCGGCAGTGAAAGCAGGACTGCCACCACAAGCAGAACCGCCGCCACAAGCATGATCTCCCCCACCGAAAAAGGAAACAGTGCCGTGAATCTGCCGTAGGTATTGACCCAGATGGGAAAAACCTTTAATATGTAAAAATCACAAAAAGGCGTGGATAACCACGCCGTTATGTTGAGCAGGATCACACCTGCCAGTATTGCAATATATAAGTACCTTCTCTTATGATTCTCTGTTTGTTCCATTTATCCCTTCACCGCTCCGGCCGTCATTCCGCCCACAAGGAATTTCATCAGGCAGAAATACAGAATAACGATGGGCACTGCGATAAACACCGCTCCTGCGGCAAATCTGGAAAACTCCGTATCCCCAAGGCTCATCAGTCCGACCGCCACTGTGTAGAGGTTTTTTTCCTTCAACAGCAGCTTGGGCAGAATAAAATCACTCCACGGGAACGTAAAGCTGGTCAGCGCCGTGTAAACGATGATCGGCATTGACAAGGGCAGGTTGATTTTCCAGAATACCTGAAAATTTGTCGCGCCGTCAATCCGCGCCGCCTCATCTATCGATGATGGTATCGTATCAAAAAATCCCTTCTGCGTCAAATATCCCATAGGCGCCCCGGCACTGTAAATCAGGATAAGTCCCCACATTTTATTGATCAGTCCGAACTGTGTCATAATGATGTAGACCGCGATCATGCCCATAAAGGAGGGGAACATACCCAGTACAAGGGTAGTTTTCATAATCAGCTTTCTTCCCTTGAACTGAAAACGCGACATGGTGTATGCGGTTAAAATTACCAGAAAAGTACCGATCAGGCAGCTCATCACCGCAATGAACAGAGTATTCAAAAACCACTGCGGATAGTTATACATTTCCGTGTCCGTAAACAGCGCCTTGAAGGTATCCATGCTGTACGCACTGGGGAAAAATCCCTCAAAGGAGTAGATCGACCCCGATTTGCTGAAGGACGCCAGTATCAGCCACAAACATGGGAACAGAAAAATGAAACAGACGATGATCAATATCAGGTATGTAACAACGGTATCCAGCGCCCGGACTGCTTTCATGCTTTTCATCGGAAGGTGTCCTCCTCTCTGTAGGATGAACTTCTTGTGTATATGGTCAGTGAAATCAGGGAAGTAATCAGGAAGATCACCAGACTGATCGTCGCACCGATATTGTAATAATTGTTGTTGATGGACAGGTTATACAGCCAGTTGATCAACAGATCCGTATCGCTCGCCAAAAAGTAACCGTCTATGTAAAGACTGCCTCGCAGGAAAAAGAAAATACCGAAATTATTGAAGTTTCCGATAAACTGCGAGATCAACACGGGCGTGGTGGAAAACAATACAAAGGGCAGCGTAATATGCTTGAACCGCTTCCATGCATTGGCGCCGTCGATTTTTGCCGACTCCATCTGGGTCGTATCCTGATTGGACAGGATTCCGGTCGCCAGCAGCATGATGGAGGGTACGCTGATCCATGCATTGACCAAAAGGCCGATGATCCTTGCCGTCCATTTCGCATCGATGTCCAGAAAACCGATTGCCTTATGCCCCATGCCTGTAATCATCTGGTTAATGGGACCGCCGTAGGAGAACATGAACTTGAAGCCCAACAGCGTGATGAATCCGGGAACCGCATACGCCAACACCGGAAATGCGCGCCAGAACGCTTTTCCCTTGACACATTCCTTGTTGAGCAGCAGAGCAAGCCCCAGCCCGGCAAAATAATTGAGTGTGGTGGAAAGCACCGCCCAGAGCAGGTTCCACACAAGAATCTTGCCGAAGGTCGGCGCAAACCGTGAGAGGGTTGCGATCTGCACAAAGTTTTCAAGCCCGACCCAGTCTACCAGCTTCGGCGGCACAATGCTGCCTCCATAATTGGTGAACGCGATGGCGATCATGAAAATGATCGGCAGGATATTGAACACACAGACGCCCAGAATCGGCAGAAACAAAACCGTCCGGTAAAACTTTTTGTCCAAAAGCTGCTTGAGTTCCTCCGTAAAGCGCGCCGGTCTCCCGCCTCTTTCGCACTTCTTCTGCGTCTCGTAAACATCCTTCACGTTGGACAGATAGCATGCGCTGAGAAACAGCAGCGCGATCACCGATAGAATACCCATCAGCAGCATCACCACGGAATTGTCTCCCGACACTCCCAGCCAGGTGTTTGCCTCGGTGGTGCCAAGCGTGAACAGCCCCACCAGATCAGCACCGCCGCGGTACACAAAATATGCAATTCCAAGCAAAAGCACTGCCAGGTAAAGGAGACCTTTGCCGATCTGTCCGTACATAAGCTGTCCCAGACCCATCAGGCACATGCTTGCCTTCACCCGGGCGCCGCCGTCCTTGAAATATATTGCAATACTTCGGTCAAACCATTTTTTCATTCTGTTTGCTTCATTCTCTTTCATGGAATCCCTCTTCCCTGACCGCTTTTCCTGTACCGGTAACTAATTGCCCGCCAACGTGTGCACCGCGTCATAGATCTGTTCGTCCACTGCGGCAAGTCCCTTCTTGATTTCCTCCAGAGAGGTATACTTCTTTTCTCCATCCTCGCGGAAGGCGTCCTTTGCAAGATCCTGGAAGAAGGTCTGTGCCGGCGTCCAGATCTGCTCCACCGCACGGATGGAGGGCATAACCACAATGTTTCCCGCATCCAGATTCCTATAGATGATCTCGGAGGTTCCTCCCACTGCTGCCGCTGCGTCGCTTCTTGCGGGGACAATACCTAACAGCTTGTTTCGTCTCATCACCATATCATAGCTTGCCGCAAATTCCACAAATGCCAGGCAGGCGTTGGGAGCCTTCGTGTACGCGCTGATCGCATAGCCGTTCACACCGCCCATTGCCTTTAACGGGATCAGCTCCGGATTCTCCTCCGTCAGATCACCGCTTGCGGGAAGCTTCGGCACATCCGCCATCACAAGATTCTCCTCCGCAAGGGTCTGCGCCTCGTCTGCGTCCATGCCCTGTGCCTTGTATGCCAGCACCAGTTCCTTTAAGTAGAGCGTGTATACATCCGGCGTGGTCATGGTGGCAAAGTAAGTGCCGTCCGCCATCTTGCTGGGCGCATTCACCGTAATGGAATCGTCAATACATCCGTCATACATCAGCCCCGCCTGCTGCAGCAGCACGTTGGCGCCGATCTCGGCATCGCCTGCCGCAAATCCTACATCATCCGCATTGGTGTTGTGGTCCCCGAACACATAACCGCCGTAGGAAAACAGGAAACCGGAGGAAAAATACACATCATACAGAGAACGCACATATCCGTATTTTCCCTCTCCCCTCTCCACAATTTCCTTGGAGTAGCGGTACATATCGTTCCAGTTCTCCGTCATGTCGGGAATCTTGTTGCCATCCTTATCCCATGTGGTCTCCCAATCCTCGGGAAGCAGGTCTTTTCTGTAAAAGAGCATGGAGGACTGCACATTTACGGGAACGCCCATGTAGTAGGTCGCACCGTCAATATCCGCCTTGTATGCGCTCCACGCGTTTTCCGGGATCTGGGAAAAGCACTCCAGCTTCTCCGCCGGGATGGGGTAAATATGCTTTCCCTCCACATATTTCATCAGAACATCATTTGCCTGATAAAGAACGTCCGGACCGTACCCATAAGGGCCGTCGTCCGCAAGATTGCTGTACTGGTCCATATTCGCGTCCACAGCCACAATGCCATACTCCGCATACTTCTCGTTGAAGGCATCGATCAGCTCCTGAAAATACCCCTGTTCGATGGCAGTGTCATTTTCCAGCACCCGGATCGTTACATCCCGCTCCAGCTCTCCGCTGTAAATCGCGCTCAGATCCGCTGCCGCCGCACTGCCCGACGCATTCTGCTCCTTCTCTCCGCAGCCTGCGAGGATTCCCGCACACAGTACAGTTGTCAGCAGTAAACAGCCTGTTTTTTTTCCGTTTCTTTTCATTTCTGTTCTCCCTTCCGGACATCTATCAAAAATCCATCTGTCCCAAGCGTTCCGCCGTCGTACCGGCTTCCCATAAGCAGCGTCCCTTCCGTCTGTACGGAAACAGGACTGCCCGATTGATTTGCCACAAAAAGAATTTTCTTGTCCTCGTCAGACCTTTGCAGTATGAAGAGATCTCCCTCTGCAAAAATCCGGATTTCCCCGTGCGTTACCGTCTGATCCCGCCGCAGCGCCAACACTTTTTTTACGGACTCCATAAACGCTTTATCCCAGTGCTCCTGCTGCCAGTCAAAGCAGCGCCTGTTGTCCGGATCATATCCCCCCTCCATCAAAATCTCCGTTCCGTAATAAATGCAGGGAGCGCCCACGAACATGCACATAACCGCCACAGCAGATAATAATTTGTACGGATTTTTTTCCACACTGGTAAAAAAGCGGTCCGTGTCATGGGAATCCAGCAAGTTCAGCATCATGTGATTGACCTGCCATGTGTTGCGCATGAGCAGCTCACTCAGCTTCTGCGCAAATTGTCCCGCCGTAAATGTGCCGTTCGCATAATAATCCAGACACGCCTTTGTAAAGGCATAATTCATAATACCATCATACTGGTCGCCATGCAAAAAGGTATTGGCATCGTGCCAGTTTTCGCCGATGATAACACTGTCGGGCTTTACTTCCTTGACCTCCTTGCGGAACATCCTCCAGAAGTCATGGGATACCTCGTCCGATACGTCCAGCCGCCAGCCGTCTATGTCGTACTTGCGAATCCATGAGGTAGCGATATTGATCAAGAACTCCTGAAGCTGCGGATTGGAGGTATTGAATTTCGGCATATAATCACAGAACGCAAATACTTCATAATTGAGCGGATCCTTGACCGGCATATCCCCTCTGATCATAAACCAGTCAAAATACTGTGATTTACTGCCTTTTTTCTTCACATCCTGAAATTGCGGCAAAAACTCGCTGCAATGATTGAACACAGCATCCAGAACAATGCGCATCCCACGCGCATGTGCCTCCTTCACCAGACGGTCAAAATCGGCGTTGCTGCCAAACTGCTCATCTATGACATGATAGTCGGAAATGTCATACTTATGGTTGGAAACCGACCGGAATATGGGCGTCAGGTAGAGCACGTTCACGCCGAGGTCACAAAGATAATCCAGCTTCGCCGTAATTCCGGGAATGTCTCCCCCCGCAAAGCTTTTCGACGTGGGCTTATCTCCCCACTCCATGTTGATGTAGCTGTCGTCTTTCCGATTCTTTCCCCTGAAAAAACGCTCCACAAAAATCTCATAGAAGACCGCGTTCCGCATCCACGGCACCTCCCTGTGTATATCCGCCCCATTGATATACGGCATCTGGAAAAAGTTGAAGTATGCCACGGACAAATCATATTCCTCCGTCAATCCGTCCTCAGAATAATACAAGCCGCAACCGTTCTCCCAAATGCGGAAGATATATGCAAACCGTACATCGGAAAGCTCCAGCCTTGTCTCATACCACGCATAGTCCCTGTCCTCATATTTTTTCTCCATAAGGAGCGTATTCTGCTGTTGCTGGATTCTGTATTTGGATTCGTAGATCAGCTCAACCTTTTCGATCGCGTCGCGCTTATCCAGTCTGAGCCTGAGCACCAGCGTCCGTTCATCCAGAGGGAAGCAGTATTTGGAATCCGGTATGTGCAAAATCCCCTGTCTATTCATGATGTTTTCCTTCCTTGTCTATTTTTCTGAGTGGCGCATTGACAAAACAGTGGCATAGAGTATATAAATAAGCTATGAGTAAAAAATATACCATCCGAGATATCGCAAAACAGGCCGGCGTATCTGTCGCCACGGTCTCATATGTTATTAACAACCGTGAGGATCAGCGCATCAGCGAGGAGACCAAGAAGAAGGTTCGTCAGATCATCAATCTTTTGGACTATACTCCCAACTCCTCCGCGAAGTCACTTGCCACAAGCAAAACCTACACGGTTGCCCTTTATCTTGCGCCGGAAACTTCTCTGTGCAAGCGCTCCGAGCAGCTGCTCGTGGTGGAAACCCTTGCGTCCGTGTTAAAACGACACGGGTATCATCTTTTGGTGGAGGACTGCGCCTGTCAAAATCAGATCGACTATGCCGACGCCATTCTCTGCTACGATACCACCACGGATTTCTTCTGCGAGATTGGTGACAAAAACCTGAAGCCCCTGATTGCCATCGATGTGCTGATTGACGCACCCTTGCAGATCTTCTTTCAGGTATGTACGGATTACGCCCGCATCAAAGAGCAGGCCGATGCTCACTTCGGAAACACACCCTATACCTACCTCTGCCTCACGCCCAACAATCTGGATCTGCGTGCGCTGGCAGAAAAGACCTTTCCCCGGATCTGTTTCGTGGATGACACATCTGTCAGTATTGACGGAGCCTGTGTGTATTCACAGGATTGTCTGCGCTCTGTGGCACCTTCGGGATCTCTTTATCTCCCCTATGACATGCAGTCGAAAATGGAGCAGGTTTTCTCCTGTATGGAGCTCGCCCTGAACCGCATTCCCGACTGCACACACATTGTTTATGTCTGATTCTTTCTACTGCATGGAAACCGTCAATTCGGAAGTCTCCGGATTGTAGGTAAACACATAGGTGCCGGATGCCTTTGCAATAATGTTTGCGCTTTCGGTTCCGTCAACGTATCCCAGAGAAGCATCGTCTTTGATGTTGGTGTAACGCACATACTCCGTTCCCACGGAGCTGTTGCCTTCCTCGTCCGTCACCAGAGTGGTGAGCAGGAACTCATCTCCCTCCTCCAGATCGATGGTCAGCGTATGTATCCCGTTCTCCTCAGTAAACCGGTACATATCATCATACTTATCTTCCCAGCCCGTCACAATCGCGCCCTTGATGTAGTAGGTCACAACAAAGTCTGCTGCCGCTTCCTTCATTTCGCCGTTGTAGGTAAAGGTAATCGTGTCAAAAGGATTGGAGCTAAAGGAATCGCTCTCGTACACATCTGCACCCGGATAAGTCGTAAGTGTCAGGGTGTAGTTACCGGAAACCAGACACTTGATGTTGGACTTGATATTGGAATCGGAAAGACCACCGGATACGCTGAAATAGGAAACGCCATCCTGATCGGTCGTCTCAAGATATCCGCCGCCCTTCTGGTTGCTCCATGAAGTGTCCAGAGCGAACTGAAATTCATCGCCCTCGCACAGATCCAGCGTGATGCTATAAACGTTAGCATCCGGGGCCTTGGTCAGGTAATGCTCATCATTGATTACATTTCCCCAGTTGGAAGCAGCCAGCAACGCACTGGTTCCGTTACCCACAATGGCATAGGATCTGGTGTCCGCCACATTTTCCATGAAACCTGCAAAAATATCGGTGTCTGCCGTAATCGGCTGTGTGAAATCAAACTCATGTGCAAGGGAAGGCGTTCCGAACCAGCCCATAAAAATCTGATTGTCCTTTTCCGGTGTGTATTCCGTTGCAAGTTCGCCGCTCTTTACCTCCTCCGTAGACAAAACCGTGGTTCCGTCCGTATCATAGAAGGTAACCTTGCAGGTTGCCTCGCTGCTCTGTGACTCTGTGGATGTACTTTCCGTTCCTGTGCCGCTGCCGCTTGTTCCGGCTGCATTCCCGCATCCGAATAAGGTAAGGGAACACAATACTGTAACCGCCATTAAAACTCTTGCTGCTTTTCTCTTTTTCATACTTTCCTCCGTTTCTGCACTTTATGTGCTTAACTGGTTAAGCTGACAGGTAAAAAATAATATTTTGCTTAACTGGTTAAGCATATTGTAATATTTAAGTCCGCCTCTGTCAATTTCTTAAATTAACAAAAGTGGACTTTCAATTTTGGTAAATATCTACAAACTATGTTTGGCAGTTCTACTGGATCTCCCGGATCATACAGTACTGCTTCAGGTTAAAATGTTTTTCCAGCACGCCAAACAGTTTAAATCCGAACTGCTGATAAAACGCCACATTCTTCGGATTGTGCGTCTCCAATGAGATCATCAGCCTGTTTTCATCGGCAAAGCGGATCGCCTCCTCCACAAGCTTAGCGGCGATTCCGTGATGCTGCGCCTTGGGATCCACCGCCAGATAAATAATGTGAAGCCTTTTGTTCTGGTGAAGCTGATCCGTCCAATGGGAGTTCAGGTAGTCCCTGCCCAGCGCAAAGTTAAAAAAGGTCTTTAAGGAGGGGTCCTCCTTGATCAGATACCCATCCGTCCGAAGCTGCGCCTGCACCTCCGATGCGTAGTAATGAATAAAGTTGTACGGTTCGGACTCATCCGATACCACCAAAATCCCCTGCAATTTTTCACTGTCCGCAAAAATTTCGCAGGTTTCATAAAACTCTGTCATATCACACGCAAACAATTCCGGCATGAGACGCCTTCTCACATCCTCGTCCGGTATCAGTTCACAATACAGCGGATCCGCTGCAAAACATTCCGTCAAAAGCCCTTCCAGCTTGGGCAATTCCTCTTTCTGTACTCTATACAATATATCGCTTTCCATCATTCTTTTCCTTCCGAAATTTTATCACCCTGCGCACAATGCAAGACATTCTTCCAGTATGTCCTCCATACTGCGGACAGCCTCCTTCAGCTCGCCGATCCGTCTTCGGTAAAGTTGTTTTTGATTCGTAACGGCTTGATCCAGAAAAGCAAGTTCCTCACCATATCCGGTCTCTGTATCCTCCCCCGATTCCTTTTTCCGCAGAAGACTTTTCACGATACCGAACAAGTTTACATAACCTTCAATCCGTCCATACCCCCATTTCAGTCTGTCCTTGGGCTGCTCCAGCACATAGGAAGTAAAATGTCTGTATACCTCCTCCTCAAACATAAAGGCATACCGGTTATTGTCCACCTCATATATTTTGCGCAGTGCCGCGGAGAGATTGCCCCGGCGCAGGCTGTCTGCCGCACCGGTCAGCAGATCAAGGCTCTGTTGCAAGACGGCATGGGGAAACAGCACGTTGCCGTACCAGTCAATCCGCACAAACTCATCCTGCACCTTTGCAAACAGTGCCAAGAGTTTTTGTTCCAGAGGCGCTGCCTGTTCTGCACTTATGATCTGTTCCGCTCCCGCTGTTTGTTCTGCTCCTGCGACTGTCTCTTGTCCTGCATTTATGATCTGCTCCGTGTTCCGGCGGTTGCAGCGCTCCACCGCCGCATACACTTTTTCCGCAGTCTCCGCCGCCCGGATAAGCTCTTTCTGCAAGCCTGCTCCGTCCGCACCGAGCTCCTCGCACCATTCCGGATCCAGCGTCTCCTTGGCTTTTTCAAAGACCCGCGCAAAGTTGAGCGGCACAATCTTCGTGCGGTCAATGGCAAGTAAAAGCAGACCGAAAAGCTCATGGTGCATCCGATAGACGTCCTTGTCGTAGAAATTGTCATTGTCAAACTGCGAATGGTAGTGGGTCTCCATAAAGCTGCCCCCGGTAAAATCATTTACCATGGAGGGGATTCCCGCAATGGCAATGGAAAAATCATCCGACCAGGTCTCAATGGGGGCCGTCACCCGTGTCTCCTCCGGATAGCCCTGGGTCAGTTCCGGCAATTCCTCCAGAAAATGCTCCAGGAAATCCACGTACTCATAGGTGCTGCGGATGCGCGCCCGCGTGCCGTGCGCCAGCGCAGGCAGTTCAAAATTCAGGTCGGCTATGACCTTTCCACGCCACTCGGGATGCACCGTAAACACCTGCTCATAGGCTCCCGTAGACCAGTCAAACTGCGAATCTGCAACGCCCCATTCCTCCGCCGCCATGGCACAAAACAGAATGGTATTTTCCGGCTGCCAGCCTGTTTCGATCAATGACTTGCCGATGCCGAGCATCATGGAGATCGCCGTATTATCATCCTGAAATCCGTCAAAATAGGAATCATAGTGTGCGGAGAGCATAATCTTACGCTCCGGATTTTTTCCCGTAATCTCCCCTACGATGTTGTAGGTAGTTCTGTCGCGCTCCACACGGGTATCCGCATCAAAAACTACCTTAGTCTCCCCTCGGGAAGCCAATACTCTCTTCAGCTCCTCCGCGTCCTTCTGAGACACAGAAAATGCCGCCGCCTCGGGAGGCCCTGCTATGTCCTGGGCATTCAGCGCCGCTTTGTCCACTTCTCCGTACCCGCCGGTCTGTGCGGCAAGCACGGCGGCTGCTCCCTTCAAATATGCCTGATATACCGGATAGTTGATCCACCACTCATCACGCTGGTTGATGTCAACCAGCACAAGCTTTCCCGTGACATCAAGCCCCCGGTAATCCTGTTCCGTTCCTTTTCCTGCATAAACCAGACTGTATTCCTTCGGCCCGTCCGTGACCATGGTGGTCTGATAAGCGCCTAGCTGCAAGGTCTTGCGGATGCCGTTTTCATCCTCATAGCAAAGCTCCGCCTTTTTAAACTCCCACGCATCTACCTGTATGGCATCCTTCCATACCTTGGAAAAGCCCAGCCTGCGCATTTCCGCCGCCAGCATGTCTCCGGTGGCGATCTCCGCCGCCGATCCGGCTGTCCTGTATCCCAGCACAGGGTTGGTGCGGTGTTCCTCCATCCGCTTTGCCAGCCGGTAGGAATATTCCGTGTCCAGTACTTCCAGATACTTCTCTGCAATGCGATCCACAATCATCATCTCCTATACAGAGGCATTGTAGCACACTTGCCTGCAATTTACTACATGCAGAAAGCAATTTATTCCATTGCAGAATCCACCGAGCTGCACCATAATACAGATAATTTCACCTGAAAGGACGCAAAAAACATGACAAAGCATAACCCTTATAAAAGAACCCTTACCGCCTGCTTCATCGGCTATATCGTGCAGGCCATTGTGAATAACTTTGCACCCCTTTTGTTTCTGACCTTCCAGAGCACCTACAGAATCCCTCTTTCCCGTATCACGCTGCTTGTCACCATCAATTTCAGCCTGCAGCTTCTGATCGACCTGCTCTCCGCCGGTTTCATCGACAAGATCGGATACCGGGCAAGTGTTGTTCTTGCCCATATTTTTTCCGCAGCCGGGCTGATCCTGATGACGGTTTTACCGGGGCTTCTGCCGGACGCTTTCGTGGGACTTCTGATCTCCGTCCTTGTCTATGCCCTCGGCGGCGGTCTGTTGGAGGTGCTGGTGAGCCCCATCGTGGAGGCTTGCCCTACGGACAACAAGGAAAAGGCGATGAGTCTCCTTCACTCCTTTTACTGCTGGGGACATGTGGGTGTGGTTCTTCTGTCCACCCTCTTTTTTGCTGTCTTTGGAATTGAAAACTGGAAAATACTTGCGCTCCTCTGGGCGCTTGTACCTCTCTTTAATTTGATTTTATTTGCGACCGCACCGATCTGCACACTGAATGAGGACGGGGAAAAAGGCATGTCCCTATCCGGGCTGCTCACCTCAAAAATATTCTGGATCCTTATGCTGCTCATGGTTTGCTCCGGCGCCTGCGAGCAGGCTGTGAGCCAGTGGGCGTCCACCTTCGCGGAAAAAGGACTCGGTATCAGCAAAACCGCCGGTGATCTGGCAGGCCCCATGATGTTTGCCCTTCTCATGGGTACTTCCCGTCTTCTGTACGGAAAATGGGGAGAGAAGATGAATCTGCAGAAGTGTATGACATACAGCGGTATTCTCTGTGCTGTCTCCTATCTGCTCATCTCGCTCTCCCCAAGCCCGGTTCTCAGTCTGATCGGCTGTGGTATCTGCGGTTTTTCGGTTGGTATTTTATGGCCCGGCACCTTCAGTATGGCTGCAAAGCAGCTTCGGAGCGGGGGCACTGTTTTATTTGCGTTGCTCGCCCTTGCAGGTGACCTGGGGTGCACCGGAGGCCCCACTTATGTCGGTCTCATATCCGGCGCCTTTGGTGACAATCTGAAAACGGGCATCCTTGCCGCGCTGATCTTCCCGGCGCTCCTTCTGCTCGGTTTGCTGCTGTGCCGCGCCAAAACACCCTCCGTTTCGGATTGATCTTTCTTATTTTTTATAACCGGTGCCGCCGCATACGGTACACTTTTTATCTCCGTGACACAGGATGCAATCGTCGGAAACAACGCCCTTACCCTTGCAGATCGTACAGGGCTTTCCGTGTGTTCCGCCGCAAAGCTCACAGGTAATCTTGCCGCTTCCGCCACAGTATTTACAGGTACTGCCGTCGGTTGCATCCGTGCCGCTTCCCTTGCACCCGGGGCACTTCTGCTTTCCGTTTGCATCACAGTTGCCGCAGGTTTCCACCAGCGTGCCTCCGCAGCGCTTGCAGGGAAGCGTACCTCCGCCGCATTCTGCGCAGATCCCGGTACCGCCGCAGGCAGGGCACGGTTCAGCATCCTGATTCCCGGCAGAGCCGCCATCTCCGGTCGTGTCATTCTCTTCGGCAGCACCGCCATCTCCGGTCGTGCCATTCTCTTCGGCAGCACCGCCATCTCCGGTCGTGCCATTGCCCCCGGCTGTGGTCTCTCCTCCGCCGTTCTCCGGCTTCTCTTCCCCTGCTTCCTGTGTAGTGTCCCCGTTGTTGTCCGGATTCTGTCCGTCGCTTGTGTCCTTGGGCTGTACCGCAACCTCACGCTCCGGCTCTCCCGCAACAGAAATAGCAAGCGTTGCACCCACTTCCTTCTGTGCAACTGCCTCCTGCACGGAGGTTTCGATCTGTGCCGCCATCTCCGCTACGGAGACCATCTCATCGCTCTCCGCCACATCCACGGATACGGTCTTGCCCTCGGTCAGATATCCCTCATCCACGGCAGTCTCCACGATCACCTTCAAAGCGGCATCAAAACGCACACCCTGCATGTCAATGCCGGCATAAGCATTTTTCGCATCGTCATTGAGATATTCCACAAACACCACATTCTGGTCCGCATCCAGATAGAGCGCCAGATCCGGGTTGATGGTAACATGCAGCTTTGCCACATAAGAGAGATCCCCCGGCACCGTATTTTCCTCCGGTTCCGTCACGGTTTCCGTGCTGCTCTCCGTCGTTTGTTCTGTTGATATGTTTCCGGCATCCGTATTCTCCGCCTTCTGTTTTCCGCAGCCTACGGCAAGCACCATGATCATCAACAGCATAATCCACACTTTTTTCATAATAACCTCCATTTCCGGATAACCTAAGTCTTTTGTACCATAAACGCCCTGTTTATGTAAGTATACATATGTTTCAATCCGACAATTTTGGCAGATTCCATCCGTAATAAAACTGAATCAGACCAATTCTGGATTTTGTGCCCGTCTTTTCGTTCAGACTGCCAATATGACGATAAAGAGCCGCTCTTGAAATATAAAGCTGCTCCGCAATGTCCTGAATGTTTTCATCGGAGGACAGCAAAATCTTCAGAACCTCCTGCTCCCTCTCCGTCAGGGAATAATACCTGCAGAATCCCGAAAACTTCTGATCCGCATCCTTGTCCGAATCGTCGTGTTCCTCCGTTCTACTCTGCCCCGCAATCAGGGCGGAATAGAAGAACACCACAATGCTGATCAGCACAAACAGCAATATGACAGTGATGATCACGGAAAGCGTGCCGCGGGAGGTAAACAGCACCGTATCACACACGCCGATGATCGCGGCACAGAAGTTGTTCACGCCGCGCCCTAAGCCTGCCCACAGCTCCGGCAAGCCGGTGTGGTAGGAAAGTTCCATAAACGCTACGGCAAAAAACACGGCGAAAAACCCGGCAGACAGGTAGAACACCACAAGTCCCACAAGGAACGGCCCGCCAAAAGCAATCACAGCCACACATACCGTGGACAACAAGGTAATGCAGTACATCATGATGTGCATATAGCGCCGCTCTCTGATGTCAAAAAGGAATCCCGCTCCCAGACCGCTGAGCGCCAGCAAAAGTCTGGGCCACTGTCCAATGTCCACACTGCCCGAGGCATGTACCAGTGTAACTGCATTATCCAGAGAGGCAAACACAAAGGACATGCACACCACCATAACCACCAGTGCGATGCCTGCATGGACAGGAGAATAGGAATTGACCCTTGACTGCCGCACGGAGAACACATTTTTTTCTTTCAACAGATAGGTGAAAACAAACAGCTCCACCAATGCAACCGCCAGCACACATGCCTCCGCTCCACTTTTGCGGATCAGATTATGATTCAGAAACTGCAGCAGTACACCACATGCATAGGCCATTCCCACCATTGCCGCGGGATGCACGCTCCTTGCCAGCGCGCCCGCCGCCATATAGTGAACCTTGCTGCCCATGATTCCAAGCAAAATGAACAGTACACAGCCGGAAGCCATAATGGACGCATAGGATTCGTGCCGCACGATCAGAAACAGGCTTCCGACGCAGATCATAATCGACACGACTGTCACAATTCTTTTCAGCCTGTTCTTGAGGAATCTGTTCAACAGAGGATACAGAAGAAAACCTGCCACGCTGATTCCCAAAATGCAGCTCTGTGCAAACACGACCCCTGCGGAATCCGTCACATACATCATCATCCCGTCAAACAGGTATTCACTTCCAAGGAACACAAAATGAAAAAGCGCCAATGCGGCTATTATTTCCACAATTTTTCTGTTTTGCAGTTCTTTTCTCATAGTCTGTCTACCTGCCTCTGCTGTTTTTCCCCTCCATTTGTCTCATTATATTACACGGCAATTCTTTTTCCAACATATTTCTTTGTCATTTGCCGCCGGGCATGTTCGGGACTTACACCCATTACAAAAAGAGACCGGTGCTTTCCGCAATCCGATCTCTTCAAAATACCGCTTAAATTTTGAATCTGGACATCGCCTTTTCCAATTCTCTGGTCTGGCTCTGCAAATGCTCCGCATCCCTGGTCAGTCCCTTCAGGAAGCCGACCTGTTCGCTGATGCTTGCCGTCACTTCCGTGGTCGCCGCACTTGCGCTCTCGGACGCCTGAGAAACCGCCTGAATCTTGAGCAGAACCTCGTCCTTATCTGCAACCAGCTCCGTCATGCCACCCGTGATTGCCTGCAAATTAGAGACAAGGGACTGCACCGTCTCATTGATCTCATGGAATACAGCTACCGTCTCTTCCAGAGCCTTCATCTGGTAATCCACATTCTGCTCTGTCTGTCCTGCGGACTCTGCCGCCGTCTTCGTAGCCTCCTCAATGGAAGCAACGATCTGGGTAATCTCATTACCTGCGGACATGGACTGGGCAGCCAGCTTACCGATTGACTGTGCAACTACCGCAAATCCTCTTCCGCTCTCGCCCTGTCTCTTATACACATCT
>ERZ1026854.1061-NODE-1061-length-18230-cov-18.201761_pt1 | contig 18230 bp, 10 predicted proteins | sample MGYA00380157_ERZ1026854 | MGnify/ENA primary metagenome ERZ1026854 (study PRJEB33269, sample SAMEA4719793) | human gut metagenome | biome: human-associated habitat; feature: organic feature; material: feces | place: Cameroon | collected 2013-10 ...
ATTTTATGGAATATCTTGCAGCCCATTGGCTCGACATCTTTACAACGATACTCGGCTTGATTTATATCTTGCTCGAGTATCGTGCTTCTATAGCACTATGGTTGGTTGGCATCATTATGCCTGCCATGGATGTATGGCTCTATTGGAGCCACGGACTATATGGCGATGCCGGTATGGCAGTCTACTATACCGTTGCCGCCATCTATGGTTGGGTGGTATGGAAATTCGGCAAAAAGCATGGTCAGCAGCAGGCTGGCGACATGCCTATCACCTTCATGCCTCGTAGGTTGTACTTGCCTACCTTCATATTCTTCTTCCTGGCATGGGGTGCCACATATTATGTCCTCATCACCTTCACCGACTCCACAGTTCCGCTCCTCGATGCCTTCACCAATGCTCTTAGCTTCGTAGGTCTTTGGGCTTTGGCTCGCAAATATATCGAGCAATGGTTCTTCTGGATTATTGTCGACATCATCTGCTGTTATCTCTATGTTGTCAAAGGCATACCTTTCAAGGCAGCCCTCTACGGTCTTTATGTCATTATTGCCGTGGCAGGATATTGGAAGTGGAAGAAGATGATGGCAAAATAATAATTCTCGATTTTTTTCGTTTATTCATAGAGGTGGTATCTTTTTGCCACCTTCTAACGAATAAACGAAATGAATAATACATTATTTATATATAAAGCTCTACGCCGGTTTGCCCACCATCTGCCAATGCTCGTTATTGCCTTGGCTTTATTCTCATCGTGTGGTGCCGACCGCAACTTCAAGAAGGGTGAAAAATATCTTGCTCTTGGCGAATATTTCGATGCTGCCACAGAGTTTAAGCAAGCCTACACCAAGACTCCTGCCAAGGAGCGCGAACGCAGAGGACAAATAGCTCTGAAAATGGCTGCAAGCTACGACAAGAGTTTGCAAACTGCCAAGGCTGTGGCTGCATATCGCAATGCCGTGCGCTATAAGCAGGCTTCATCATCCGACTATCTTGCTCTCGGTCGTCTGCTCCTGAAAACAGGCAGCTACAAAGAGGCTGCACAAATCTTCGAGATGGTGCTCGACTCCATGCCCGACAACGCCCTTGCCCGAAATGGTCTTGAGGCAGCACGCAAGGCTCCTGGCTTCAAGGATGCCGGCAGCCGATATACCGTAAAGCGCATGGATATCTTCAACTCTCGTCGTGCCGACTATTCGCCTATGCTCCTTGGCGACGAGAGCGAACTGCTATATTTCACCTCCACTCGCAACGATGCTCAGGGCGACGAACTTAGCGGCATTACTGGCGCTAAGCCTGGCGACATATTCTTTAGCGAAAAAGACGATAAGGGGAAATGGAGCAAGCCCGAAGTTGTGCAGGGTGGGGTAAATACCGACTACGACGAGGGCGCTTGTGCCTTCTCGCCCGATGGCAGAACCATGTATCTCACTCAATGTTCCACCGACCCTTCCTATCCTCGCTATGCCAAGATTATGACCTCTAATCGTAGCGATGCTTCTTGGGGCAAGGCTACCGAACTGAAACTTTCTAACGACACTCTTTCCAGCTTCGCTCATCCTGCCGTCTCGCCCGATGGCGAATGGCTCTATTTCACCTCCGATATGCCGGGTGGCAAGGGTGGCTTGGATATTTGGCGTGTGCGCATCACTTCGGCAGGCTTAGGAGGTGTAGAAAATCTTGGAGAACCCGTCAACACTCCTGGTGACGAGGCATTCCCTACGTTCCGTCCTAATGGCGACTTCTATTTCTCAAGCAACGGTCATCCGGGTTTGGGTGGCTACGATATCTTCATTGCTCGTGTGGGCAAAGACCATCGCTATCATCTTGAACACCCTGGCTATCCGCTCAACTCTCAAGCCGACGACTTCGGCATGACCTTCGAGGGTCCATACAATCGTGGCTACTTCTGCTCCAATCGCAACGACGGCAGAGGTTGCGACCACATATATTCTTTCGACAATCCTGAAATTGTGAACACCATAAAGGGCTACGTCTACGAAATAGATGGCTACGAGCTTCCTGCTGCCCAAGTATACATCGTTGGCGACGATGGCACCAACGAAAAACTATCCGTGCGCAGCGATGGCTCCTTCACCAAGGTTGTTACCCCGGGCGTAAGCTATCTCATGCTTGCCACCTGCCCAGGCTATCTCAACCATCGCGAAGAGCTAAAAGTGGCTGCCACCGAAGAGAGCCACGAGGATGTGCTGCAGTTCCCTCTGGCTTCCATCTCCACCCCTGTACTCATCGACAATATCTTCTATGAGTTCGACCGTGCCGACCTCACCAAGGCTTCTGAGCTCGAGCTCGACAAGCTCGTGGCTTTGCTCAACGAAAATCCGCACGTCACCATCGAGCTTAGCTCGCATTGCGACTATAAAGGTTCGGCAGAATACAACAAGCGCCTGTCGCAACGTCGTGCCGAGAGCGTAGTCAACTATCTCATCGCCCACGGCATAGCTGCCGACCGCCTCATTCCTATGGGCTATGGCAAAGAGCGACCAAAGAAGATTAAGAAAAAGGTGGCTGAGAAATATCCTTGGCTAAAGGTCGACGACGAGCTAACGCCCGACTTCATCAAGGCTCTCAAGAATCCTGAGAAAGAGGAAATCTGCAACTCTCTCAACCGTCGTACCGAGTTCACCGTGCTCCGCACCACCTACGGACTATTCGACGAGAATGGCAACCTAAAGGCGCAGCCTAAGCCTGCCAAAAAATCAGAATCATCCTCCGACGATGTCGACTTCGAATTCTATGAATGATGCTTTCTATTCTGGAGCATAATCATGGGCTTAGAGTGCAAACCAAGTGCGAATAGTCGCAGCGGCAGTTTCGATTAGTCGCATTCCGCTTTTCGATTAGTCGCATTCCGCTTTTCGATTAGTCGCATTATGCCTTTCTATTAGTCGCATTATGCCTTTCGAATAGTCGCCTTTCGCATAGTCGCATAATAAAGACAACTAAAAAGCCACATATTCTACGCTTTTGCCATGGTTTGGCGTCGTAGAATATGTGGTTTTACTTTTATTGCACTTCCTTTTTTTGAATGTTTTCCCCTTTACTTACTCACCACGTATTTCTTTCCGTTTTGGATATAAATTCCGTTGGTGGGGGTTAGGGTTTTGATGCCCTGAAGGTTTACCCATGCGGTGTCGGGAGATTGCTTTTTGGGGCGCTTGATGGATGTGGGGTTAGAAGGATCTTCGTTGGATACCATGATGCTATAAACATAGATGGCGCCACCATTGGAATGGAATACGATGTCGGTCTCGTCCTTGATTTCGTCGCTCACTTGCCAACAGTTGGTGACTAAGTCGGCTGACTTGGTGCCACCCTTGATGAGCATAAGGTTGGTATCGCTGTGGCTATCAGCATCGGGGGTGATGCCTCGTTCGCCTTTGGCAGACTTGGTGACGATGGTGATATATTGCAGAGGCTTAACCTTTGGAATGGTCATTTTCAGGTTGTCGGCATAGAGGCAGATGTGGTTGCCTGGTTTGATATAGAGGCGGTTGCCACTTGGCGACTTGAAATATAAGCCTTTGGTTTCTTCGATGGTGGTGTTGTTGGCTACAGGCTCCCAAAAGGTGGATAAAGCTCTGGTGTATCTATAGCCTGTGCTGCCTTTGTCTTCCCATTTGCTGTCGGCTTTGAGGTTGGCTTCGGTGGCTTGGCTTTTTAGTACTTTGAAGTCCCACATGCGTTCTGCCTCCACTTTGCCTATATCCTCTGTGCCTGTAGGCTTCGTGGGTTTTGTGGCTTTAACCTCGTTGCCATCTACGAGGCCGAGAGCAACGAGCTTGTTGTACATCATTTTGCCGAGATATTCGGTAGACGCTTTGTCGAAGTGGAGCTGGTCGGAGCGCAATGTTACGCCCTCCATATCTATGACGTAGACATTCTCAAGGTCTTTAGCCACTTGCAGCTGCGCCTCTTTCACCTTGGCGCTATATTGCTTGCTGTCGCTGGTGATGGTGCCGAAGATGAAAGGCAGAGTCTTGTCTTTCTCGTCGCCCGTTTTCTGGTATATGGCGTTGCGCATATACTGAATCATGGTTTTGAAGTTGGTATAGTAGGCGCCAGCAGCATTACGGTCGCTCTCGCCCTGATGCCACATAATGGCTTTTACGTCGTAGCCCTGCTGTAGCTTAGAGAGAGTGCCATCTACGAGGTCGGAGAAACCTTCGGTGAGCGACTTGGTGAGCGATTTGCCCGTGGTGATGTCGCCACGATATGCGTTGTTTTCGGCTATCCATGTGGGGTCGGCATACCATACAGGTAGTTTTTCGGCTGTTACGCCTGTTGCTATGGCTGTGCCGCCATAGGTGCATTTTATGGCGTAGAAGTCTTGTTGCAGGGCTTGCTCTATGAAATAGTTTGTTACATCGCAGAATGCCCAACGCTCTTTGGCGTTGTCGAAGTTGCGAGTGGTGAAGGTGCCGGAGCTTTGGCTCGTTACGTTGGCATAATGCAGATACTTGTAGCCCGGTTTGAGATAGTCTACTATTTCGCTATTGTAAACTCTGCCGTCGGCATTCGACTGACCGGCTGTGATGAAAACGCTTGCAGGCTTCTGCTGCGCATTTGCGTTGAGAGCCACGATAGGCAAAGCCAAGGCTCCAGAAAGGAGGATTTGTTTAAGCATATTGAATTAGGTTTTTTTATTGTTTATTGAGTTCTATTTTGTCGATATCTGGCATCCACATGGTAGGGTGGGTGAGCTCGATTTTGTTGTTTCCCTTGCTAAGAGTGGTGCTGAAAGAAATCTGCTGAGAATTGTCAACATGGAGCTTGTGGGCAACACCATTAACGTAGGCTATGATGCCACGATTTTTGTTTGGCTTGATGAATAAAGTGATGGTGTATGAGCCACCATTATCACTCCAAACATTATCCCAGATGATGGAATTTGCTGCAAAACCTCCGCCACGAGTTACGAGCATGCCACATGAAGCCTTGTCGTCGTGAGAGTATAATATTTCGCGCTTTCGTTTGCCAAGGTCGTTGTATAGAGGAAGGTAAGCCCACTCAGCTTCGTAGCGTGTGGGCTCGATGCGATGTTTGGCAGTAGCCTTCAATATCAGTATATCGTGGGCAGGGATAGTGGCTGTGATGGAGTCTGATGTGGCTTTGAGGTCTGTATGGGTGAAGACGTTGTGGAGACGAGTCTTACCATTAAGTTCAAGGTCGGATAGTGCCACAGAGATTCGACGCTCGGTGTTGGCAGAATTATAGAGAGCTACTGCACGAGTGGTACCTCGTCGCGCAATAATATCTTTCACCAATACGTATGTACTATCGTGAGCCACTACGGGGTAGGCTTGTAGCGCCAAGGAGTCTTGGTTGACGGCTATGAGTTCTTGATTTTTCAGTAATGCCAACGACGAAGGGCGAATCTTGCTGAGGTCGCAACCTATGAGCAATGGTGACGACATCATACACCACATGCCGAAGTGTACTCGCTCTTCGTTCTCCTTAAGGCCGCGGCTAATCTCGAGCATGTCCATATCGTTGAAATGACCACCACGGCAGTAGGCTGATAGTGGCATATTCTTAGCTATGATATTGCGCACGGAATTCCATTTAGGACGAATGTCGCTACTTATTCGCCACGAGGCTGCAAGGTTGGCAGCCCATGTGCCGGGGAAAGCCCAACGGCAGATGTTTATTTCTACATCGTTGCGCCCCGTGTCGTCGATGGCTTTGCATATGGTGGAGTATCGTTCTTGTTCTTCAAGGTCGAGCTCAGTGCCAGCGCCACAATAGTCGATTTTGATGAAGTCGAAGCCCCATTTGTTGAAATATAGTTGTGCGTCTTGCTGCTCATGCCCATATAGTCCTGCGCCAATGCCATTATGGTCATTGTCGTAGATGCTACCACATGTGACGTAGCCTGCATCGGAATATATTCCAGCTTTCAGACCTTTGGAGTGGATATAGTCGGCAATAGGTTTCATGCCGTTGGGAAATCTTGTGGGGTGTGGAATCATATTTCCACAGGAGTCGCGATGACCGAAGAATCCATCGTCGATATTGATATATGTATAGCCCAATTTGTCGAGCCCTAACGCTACCATGGTATCAGTCTGCTTTTTGATTAGCGAGTCGGATATGTTCACATGGTATGTGTTCCATGAGCTCCATCCCATAATAGGGGTGGTGCGATGCTGAGCGTGGAGGAGACAACAGGAAGTTACACACATTATTAATAATAAATTACTAATTTGTTTCATCGTTTTGGAGTTGATGGTTTAAATGAATGGTTATTATGGTTGTTTCTATGTGCAAAGGTATAAAATGAAAATCGTACAATACTGCAAGATGCTACGCAAACTTGCAATATCGTACGATTGTGGACCAATAATAAGAATTTGTGTACTTTAGCCCATTTTACTTTTTTACCCTTTTACCTTTTTACTTTTTTTATCTTTCCACAGGGAATACATAGAATTCGCGGTCGACGTCGTAGTCGAGCATCCATTGGTCGACTACGATATGAGGGTCGAGCGCCTGGATGGTGATGGTATGTTTGCCCATAGGAAGATATGTGAAGATGGAGCGGAGCGCCTGACCACGTAGCACATTCTGCTTCCAACGCTCTGAGCGGAATGGCTCTTTGAGGCTGAAGACTACAGGAGCCTGGTCGTCGATGGTGACCTGATAACGGATGTCGCCCTTGTCGTTTGCCTGAGTAGGGATGGTGGCGATGCGAACGACGCAGCTGTCGCTACGGAATGTAGAAAACTCGTAGCTGAGCTTTTCGCCCTTAGGCAGCGCCACGGCATTCATGCTATGGCCAAGCATGTCGATAGGTTTTGCTTGAGCAGAAGCCGACGACCATTGGCAGGCGTTGCGAGCTATGGTGTTGTCGGTTTTTAGCTTGGCAGGTATGAGCGAAGCATCGGAATGTTCCTTGATATTGTCGGCTGTGAGTTTGCCTGGCAACACAGGTTCGCCAAATACAGGCAAGTCGCGAGGCTTATAGTCCATAGAGCCACGCCATTTGCCATTAGCCATGGTGTTGTTGTAATAATCTGTGAGCGAGAGAATCTCTTGGTAAGCATAATGGCTGCGCACAGCAGCATCGAGAGCCTCGTCGTCGTGGTTGAAAGAATCTGAGCGACCAAGATGGCGTGCCTCCTGAGCCTGCAGAGTCTTGGTAGCCATGGCTGCAGCACCATATACAGGATATTTGATGGCTGCAAAGTAGGCATCCTTGAGCTCAGGGCGAATTAGGGGTTCGGCAGCATCTACGATAGCCTTAATGTCCTCATAGTCGTTGATATAGCGTTCGAGCTCGTTGCCAAACTGGTCGGCAGAGAACTCGGTATCCTGCATAGGAGAACGACCGCCAGGGAACTTCTTTTTGTCGAGTTCCACTTGGCTCCATCCCATAAACTCTGGTCGGCGAATGCCGCAAAGATGATAGAACTGACGCATGGCAGGATATAGCTTGGCAGCAACGATGTCGCCAAACTGCTGAGCCAGCCACGCCTTGAGGTGGTTGCCAATGGTGTTTTCGTTTACGCAATTGATATTCCACGCCATATCGAGGAATAAGCTGAGGTCGTAGGCTGCAACCTTAGGGTCGTGGACATTAACTATCCACAGTTTGCGAGCATTATGGTCGTAGGCTGTGCGCATTTCGTTGAATATCAAGCCCGGCTGAGTGGTGGTGAGCCACAGATGGTCGTGAGGTCTGCCCCAATAGCTCAGATGATAGTAAACGCCAGCGCCACCACTACGCTTCTGCTGTTCGTCGTCAGAAAGGCGAGTGAGATAGCCATAGTTGTCGTCGCACCACATGAGCGTAACATCGTCAGGCACCTTTAGTCCATTCTCATAAATCTCCAACACCTCTTTATATGGTACAAACACCTGCGGAATGTTTTTCATCGACTTGCCGAAGGTTTTGTGGAGCATCTTTCGTTGCTCGTCGATGACAGCCTGAAGACCGCGGAGCTTCTCCTCCTTGGTCTTTACACCCTGCATAGAGCCGTCGTGGATGCCACGCATGCCGAGAGTGTAGAGAGCATCCATGCCGGCAGTTTCGTGAAGGCGTTCAGCCCAATAGTTTACCACATTATGCTTATTGGTGATGAAATTGAATGGTCCACGCTTCTTAGAATCCCATTCGCCGACATTATTGCGCAACATAGGTTCGCAATGCGATGAGCCCACGAAGATGTCGCAAGAGTCGGCAACCTCTCTGTTGCCCTTCACCTTGAAGAAAGCCGTGGTGCCCTCGTGCATGGCAGGCCAAATGGTGTTGGCTCTGAGACGCAACAAGAGTTCGAAGACATGCTTATAGAAACGAGGTCCCATCTCGCCCTTCTTGGCATGCTTGCCCTCAATTTTCTGCGCCCATACTCGCGACGACCAGTCCTCGTCGTTGATGAAGATGCCACGATAAGCGACAGAAGGATATTGGCGTGTGAAATAATTGTCGGGTAGCGCAAGATATTGTTTCTTTTCAGGCACCACGTCGCCCCAGTATATCCATGGCGAAACGCCCGCCAGGCGCGAGAGTTCGAGAATGCCGTAGGCTGTGCCACGACCATTGCTACCCACGATGACTATCTTGCCCTGGTTGATGCTGATGGTGAAAGCATCCTGGCGAGTGATGATGTCGGTATATGAAATCTTTCGCTTGTCGAGTTCCTTCATCTCTTTGTTGGTGAGCATGTCGAGCTGGAATATCTCTACAGGCGCATTGCCTACAGAGTGAGCATGATGACCTGTGACAGCCTTCATGTCGGACGAAAACATGCCAAGCGCAATCTTTACCACAGGCGACGGCTTGGCGCATACGCGATATTCCACGTTGCCACGACCACTATACCACACAATATCCTTGGCAGATATTGGCGAGAAGAAAGAGGAAAGAAAAATCGATAATAGCGAGAAGAATAGTTTTTTCATTATTATTTGGTTTGGGTTCTGACGATAGTCAGATTTTTGGGTTCTTAAGATTATTCTGCTTGCAAAGATAATGCTTTTAGATGTTATGGCAAACGAGATAATTATGAAAAGTGGTAAAAATCTACGCTTTGATGGCAAATTGATGGCGGTAAGACTATAAAAGTCGGAAAAAAGGAGTATCTTTGCAAAAGAATACAATAATAATATATATATACACATTATAATAATGACACTATATCCAAAACTCATAACTGACGCTTTGTCAACAGTTATGTATCCCGGTACAAAGAAGAATCTCATAGAGAGCGATATGCTTGCCGATCAGCCTCAGATAGACGGCATGAAGGTGAAGGTGATATTGACATTTCCTCGCGATACAGACCCTTTCTTGAAGTCGACAGTAAAGGCAGCCGAGGCTGCCATACACTATCATGTGGGCAAGGAAGTGGAAGTGGAAATCGTTACGGAGTTTAAGTCGCAGCCACGCCCTGAGGTAGGAAAACTATTGCCAGAGGTGAAGAATATCATCGCAGTAAGCTCAGGCAAGGGTGGAGTAGGCAAGAGCACCGTTTCTGCCAACCTTGCCGTGGCTTTGGCAAAGTTGGGATATAAGGTAGGATTGCTCGATACCGATATTTTCGGACCTTCGATGCCAAAGATGTTTGGTGTGGAAGAAGAGCGCCCATACGCAGTAGAGAAAGACGGCCGACAGCTCATAGAGCCTATTGAGAAATATGGAGTGAAGCTGTTGTCTATAGGCTTCTTCGTAAACCCTGATACCGCAACCTTGTGGCGTGGAGGTATGGCAACAAGCGCATTGAAGCAGCTCATCGCAGATGCCGACTGGGGCGACCTCGACTATTTCATCCTCGACACTCCTCCTGGCACATCAGATATCCACCTCACACTTTTGCAGACCCTCTCTATAACAGGCGCTGTAATCGTGAGCACACCTCAGAAGGTGGCTTTGGCAGACGCCCGCAAGGGTATCGACATGTATATGAACGAGAAGGTGAATGTGCCAATCTTGGGCTTGGTAGAGAATATGGCATGGTTTACACCAGCCGAATTGCCTGAGAACAAATACTACATCTTTGGCAAAGAAGGATGCAAGGAACTGGCTAAGGAAATGAATTTGCCATTGTTGGCACAGTTGCCTATGGTGCAGAGCGTTTGCAATAATGGCGACCAGGGTCAGCCTTCGGCAGTAGACACAGACACCATCATGGGACAGGCTTTCCTCTCGTTGGCACAAAGTGTGGTTACTATGGTGAACCGCAGAAACAAGGAGTTGCCAAAGACAAAGATTGTGGATGTGAAGAAATAAAACTACTACGATAATCCCATCACTTTCCCCTCACCAAAAGAGAGGAAAGTGATTATACTTATAAACTAAAAACCTATTTAACAAATGAAAAGATTTGGATTTAAGATGTATCTCAAGCCAGGCTGTGAGAAAGAGTATGCAAAACGTCATGCCGCTATTTGGCCAGAGTTGAAACAGATGATCAAGGATGCTGGTGTAAGCAACTACAGCATTTTCTGGGACAAGGAAACAAACCTGTTGTTTGCCTACCAGGAATGCTCGAAAGATACCAACAGCCAAGATACTGAAAATGTAGACCCTATCACACAGAAATGGTGGGATATGATGGCAGATATCATGGAGGTAAATCCTGATAATTCTCCTGTCACCATTCCTATCGAAGAGGTATTCCACCTTGACTAAACATTATGCAGAATAATTGGACACCAGACGAGAGCCAGCAACGAGTATTAGCTGCTGGCTCTGGTTTTCATCTTGTGTTGGCTCCTCCAGGATGTGGCAAGACGCAGATGCTTGCAGAGAGAGTTGCCAAGGCAAGAAACGAGGGTATTGACTATAAGGATATGCTATGCCTTACGTTTACCAACCGTGCTGCTCGTGGTATGTACGAGCGTTTGCAGTCGCGATTGGGCAACGACGAGGGCATGGCATCTTTGTTTGTAGGCAACGTGCATCGCTTTTGCTCAAAATTTCTATATGAGCAAGGACTCTTGGCGGCAGAATGTGCCGTGATAGATGAAAATGATGCCGTGAGCATCCTTGCCAGATATCTTGGCGAAGACGAGCAGATGGTGGCTACTAACGGCAATCGCAAGCGCGACTATACCACTATCATCAACCTTTCGCATTTCATGCATCAGATGGCTATGAAGCATCCTCGCCATATCCGTATGCATGCCGACTGCCTGAACTCGGAAGACATCACGGCTTTGAGAAATATGCTCTCTATAATGGGCAAGGAGTTTAGTGCCGACCAGATGGTGGAGGTCTACAATAATGCTCTTACCTACGAGGATGCTATGGCGGTTTCCAATCTCAACCTTGCCGACGGCCATATCATCAGCAATATGCTGAAGAAGATGAAGTTTGCCCATGCCTATGAGGCTTATAAGGAGCAAAACAACCTCGTTGACTTCGAAGACCTGTTGCTAAAGGCTTATGATGCGTTGTCGCAATCTGACGAATATCATAAGTATAGCTGGATGCAAGTAGACGAGGTGCAAGACCTCAACTTCCTTCAGCTTTCTATCCTCGACCTTCTTCTTGCTCCCGAGGCTACGGTTGTTTATCTTGGCGATGAGCAACAAGCCATATTCTCGTTTATGGGAGCCAAGATGGAGATAATGAAAGAACTGAAAGAGCGATGCTGCAGCAATATCTATCATCTCGACGTAAACCATCGTTCACCATCCTATCTCCTCGATGTCTACAACAAGTATGCTATGCAGGTTATGGACATCGATGGCGCTTTGTTGCCTAAGGCTGCCAATATCACAAAGGCTGAGGGCAATGAGCTTACGCTAATGGAATGTGCTACCGTGGAGGAGGAGTATAAGGCTGTGGCGCTCAAAGTGAGAGATTTCTATAATGAACATCCCGACGAGACTACGGCTGTGATAGTAAACTCCAATCGCGATGCCGACTCCATAGGCTATGCCTTGGATGATATTGTCATGCCACATTTCAAGGTGTCGGGAACAGATATCTTTACTACCGATGGCGTAAAACTGCTCTTTGCCCACTATTCGGTAATAGCCAACGAATTCAACTTCATAGCTTGGGCACGACTGCTCAAGGGAATGGGTATTATGCAGACTAATGCTTCGGCAAGAGCCTTGGTGCGACAACTTCGCATAAGAGGCATGGTGCCTGCCGACCTTCTTGAGGCTGATGGCAAAACCTATGTGCAGCAGTTTGCTAAGGCTTTGGCTGAGAAAGAACTCGTGGTTTTCGATACCGAGACCACAGGACTGGATGTTTATAATGACGACATATTGCAGATTGCAGCATGCAAAATGCGAGAGGGAAGGGTGGTGGAAGGTTCTGAGCTGTCGCTATATATCGCTACAGACAAGCCTATACCTGAGATGCTTGGCGATATAGTAAATCCAATTGTCGAAGAGCGGAAGAATCATGAACTGCTATCGCCTGCCGAGGCTTTGCAGCGATTCCTCGACTATGTGGGCGACGACATATTACTTGGTCATAATGCCACTTACGACTACGATATCATGGACTTCAACCTTAAGCGCTATCTGCCATCCGTAGACTGGCGCAAGGAGCATCCCGTATGTTTCGACTCTCTGAAGTTGGCGCGGTTGCTATTCCCTGGTTTCGTGAAGTATAAGCTGAAGAACCTTATCGAATATCTGCATCTCGAAGGTGAAAACTCCCATCTTGCCGATGCCGACGTCTTTGCCACTTGCAGTCTTGTGGCTCGTTGCTACGACAAAGCGCAAGAAATGATACCTGAGCAAGTGCGCTATCTGCAGCAGGGCGATGTGCCTCATAAGGCTGAGTTGCTACGCCAACGCTATGCAGAACTATGGCATTCCACTCTGGCGATGGCTCATCAGCGAAGCAATGATGACGAGACTCCGACATTGGTTGCCGACATGCAGCGAGTGTGGGAATATCTGAAGCAAGAGCGCAGAGTTGTTGACAGCAAGAAGTTGCAATATGTGCTCAACTATATTCAGCTTGACTTGTTGCCTGCCAACGAGAATCTCACCCTAAAGCAGGCGCTCGACCGCTATGTGGTAGAAATGAATACCCTTCGCGAGGCCGACATCTGTGGCGGAACATCCATGAAAGAGCGCGTCTTCGTTAGCACCATCCACAAGGCTAAAGGTTTGGAGTTTGACAACGTGATCGTATTCGATGTCATCGATGGCCGTTATCCTAACTACTACAACCATGGCGTAAAACATTACGACGACGAAGATGCTCGCAAACTATATGTTGCCATGACACGGGCACGCAAGCGCCTGTGCATATCGGTGTCAACGATGAAGAAACGATATGATGGCACCTTCGTAAATATTCCTCATAGCAAATTCCTCCTGCCAATAGAATTGAGCTTGAAGAAGGAGTGAGATAATATAATCTAACAGCAATAAAACAAAAAAAACATCCATAATGACAAATCGCATTATGGATGTTTTTTATTTAGTATTAGGCTATATTATAAGCCTTTGTTCGATACTTAGTTCTTGAATGTAAGGCCATTGCTGGTGGCATCAATTACTATAGGCTTGTCGATAACGACAGAACCTGAAAGCAACTGCTTAGAGAGGTCGTTGAGCACATAGCGCTGGATGGCTCTCTTCACAGGACGTGCACCAAACTCAGGGTCGTAGCCAACGTTGGCAAGATAGTCGAGGGCTGCTGATGTCCAGCTGAGCTTGAAGCCTTGCTCTTCCACCATCTTCTTCACGCTGTTCATCTGGAGTTCTACCACATCTCTAATTTCCTGCTTGTTCAAAGGCAAGAACATGATAGTCTCGTCGATACGGTTCAAGAACTCTGGGCGTATGGTCTGCTTAAGCATGTCGAAGAGCTTATGGCGCATTTCCTCCAACTTGCTTGCGCTAAGAGTGCCGCCCGCCTTCTCGGTTTCTTCGCGTATGAGCTGTGAACCAAGGTTTGAAGTCATGATGATGATAGTATTCTTGAAGTTTACGGTACGACCCTTGTTGTCGGTAAGTCTACCATCGTCGAGAACCTGCAACAAGATGTTGAAAACATCAGGATGAGCCTTCTCGATTTCATCAAACAATACTACGCTATATGGTTTTCTGCGAACAGCCTCTGTAAGCTGACCACCCTCATCATATCCTACATATCCTGGAGGCGCTCCGATAAGACGCGACACGCTGAACTTCTCTTGATATTCACTCATATCAATACGAGTCATCATGGTCTCATCGTTAAACAGATATTCTGCCAAAGCCTTGGCAAGTTCTGTTTTACCAACACCCGTGGTACCAAGGAATATGAATGATGCTATTGGGCGCTTAGGGTCTTGGAGACCAGCTCTTGAACGTCTTACCGCATCAGAAACAGCACTAATGGCTTCCTCCTGACCAATTACACGCTTGTGGAGCTCCTCTTCGAGGTGAAGAAGTTTCTCACGCTCGCTCTGCATCATACGAGTTACCGGTATTCCAGTCCAGCGACTTACCACCTCTGCAATATCGTCTGCAGTAACCTCTTCGCGAACCATAGCCTCTGCACCCTGTGCCGACTTCAGTTGCTGCTGTATGCTGTCAATATCGTTTTGCAGTTCCTTCAGCTTACCGTATCTTATTTCAGCCACACGCTCGTAGTTGCCCTCACGCTCAGCACGCTCAGCCTCAAACTTCAATGTCTCCATGGTCTGCTTGTCTTGCTGAATCTTGTTCACCAAGGCACGTTCGCCTTCCCACTTAGCACGAAAGTCTTTCTCTTGATCTTTAAGCTCAGCAATCTCTTTGTCGAGCATAGCAATCTTGGCTTCATCGTTCTCGCGCTTAATAGCCTCGCGCTCTATCTCGAGTTGCTTCAAGTGACGAGTAATCTCATCAAGCTCCTCAGGCACAGAGTCGCGCTCCATACGCAACTTTGCTGCAGCCTCGTCCATAAGGTCGATAGCCTTATCAGGCAAGAAACGGTCGCTGATGTATCTCTCTGAGAGCTGAACGGCTGCTATGCAGGCATCATCCTGAATACGAACCTTGTGGTGGTTCTCATAGCGCTCTTTCAGTCCACGAAGGATGCTGATGGCGTCGGCCTCGTCAGGTTCCTCAATCATCACGGTCTGGAATCTGCGCTCAAGAGCTTTATCCTTCTCGAAATACTTCTGATATTCGTTGAGCGTTGTGGCACCAATAGCCCTCAACTCTCCACGAGCCAAAGCTGGCTTCAAGATGTTGGCAGCATCCATGGCACCTTCGCCACCTCCTGCACCAACGAGAGTGTGAATCTCATCGATGAAGAGTATGATGTTGCCTTCGGCACTTGTCACCTCTTTGATAACGGCCTTCAATCGTTCCTCAAACTCGCCCTTATATTTTGCACCAGCTACCAATGCACCCATATCGAGCGAATATAGCTGCTTGTCTTTAAGGTTTTCTGGCACATCGCCTCTAACGATTCGCTCAGCCAAACCTTCCACGATGGCAGTCTTACCAGTACCTGGCTCACCTATTAATATAGGGTTGTTCTTAGTACGACGGCTCAATATCTGAAGCACACGACGAATCTCTTCGTCACGACCTATTACAGGGTCGAGCTTGCCCTTGCGAGCATCGTCAACGAGGTTCTTGGCATATTTCGACAATGCCTGATAGTTCTCGTCGCCCGATTGCGACTTCACGTTCTGTCCTTGACGCAATTCAGTAATAGCCTTCGTCATCTCCTTCTCTGCACATCCTGCATCGTGGAGAATGCGACTTGCCGTAGAACTAACGTCGAGCAAAGCCAACAAAATAGGCTCTATAGATACGAACTCATCGCCCATCTTTGTGGCATATTCCTGAGCGCGAGTCAACACCTTGTTGGCGTCATTACTCAAGTATACGTTGCCACCTTGTACGCGTGGCAAGTGCTGAATCTCAGATGCCACGAGAGTGTCTATCTGCTGAGCGTTGACTCCGAGCTTCTGGAATACGAAGTTCGTAACGTCCTTACCCTTTTCGATGACACCTTTCAGCAAGTGTACAGGCTCAATGCTTTGCTGACCGTTTTGCTGGGCGATGTTCACGGCAGCTTGCACAGCCTCTTGCGCCTTGATTGTGAATTTGTCTAATGTCATATTATGTCTCCTTTCTAAAATTTATTCGTTTCTGCCTACTCCTATTCAAACCTCGTGCCCATAATGAAAATCCCGACATTTTGACCGAATTACATGTCAAAATGTCGGGAAATCATCATTTCTGCCTTCTTTACGCTTCCTGCTTTCAATATCAGCTGTCGCACTTCCTCATAATCCTTATATTCAGAATTGCGCTCCATGAATATTCTGCAAGCACGGTCTATGAGCTTATGGTTTATAAGTTTGGCGTTCACCATCTTGTTGCCTTCCACTCTGCCTTGCCTGATTTGTAGCGTGGTGCTTATCATATCGAGGATGAGTTTTTGCGAAGTGCCAGCCTTCATGCGAGTGCTACCAGTAACAAACTCCGGTCCTGTTATCACCTCTACCGCATAGTCAGCCCATTCTGCAATAGGAGAGTGGGGATTGTTAACTATGCAGCCCGTAGGTATTCCTTCTTTCCTGCAATGTTTCAATATCGACAACACAAATGGTGTGGTGCCGCTTGCCGAGAATCCCACCACGATATCATTCTTAGTGATCTTCTTATCGCAAAGCTGTTGCCATCCATTCTCCAAGTCGTCTTCTCTCGACTCCTTAGTCTGCGTCAAGCATCCTATACCGCCAGGGAATATCGCCTGTATCTGCGAACCGTCTATACCATAGGTGTTTTGCACCTCTATGGTGTCGAGAGTAGCCAGTCGTCCGCCTGTTCCGCAACCAGCATAAAACAGTCGTCCGCCATTCTTCACTTGTCGTTCTATGGCTTCTATCAATATATTTATCTTTGGCAAAGCTTCCTCTACCGCCAACGCCACCTTCTTGTTCTCGTTGTTGATGTTGGCAGTAAGTTCAGCCACACTCATCTTTTCCAGATGGTCGTATAGCGAGCTTTGCTCAGTTATTCTCTTTTCCTCGTTGTTTGCCATGGTGTGTGTTTCTGTTGTTTTGCTAAAGATTATAGCATAGCTTTGACTTCTTCAATGCTCTTGTTAATGGTTTGTGCTATAATATCTATACTTACACCATTCTTAAGCATTGCTTGTGCCATCGCTTTTATCTGCGCATTTTGCTCCGTAATTCTGTCTTGCTGCTCGGTAATTCTGTCTTGCTGCTCGGTAATTCTGTCTTGCTGCTCGGTAATTCTGTCTTGCTGCTCGGTAATTCTATCTTGCTGCTCGGTAATTTTACCTTGCTGTTCCGTAATCATATCCTGTTGCTCAGAAATTATTTTCTTTTGCTTCATCACTTGTGTGTCACGAGCTTCAATAACAGCAAAGAACTCATCTTCATCATTCATTTCTTGTCTTACTTCTGCGCTCATTGTAGCCAAACTCAAACGATGAATAATTTGCATCATTTCAGGGTCGTCCTTATATAGATTTTCTTCCAAATTGATAATCTGTTGGCTTTCTTCTGTTCTTTGAGATTGGTCGAATACGCTAAGCACTTTGTCGAGTCTATTGTTTATCTTGCCATGGAGCAATGGTATCTGTACAATAATGCTGTCGTGTATTAAGCTGCTGATAAATGGATCATTTTCTCCATTCTTAACCTCTTTGCCATCATAGTCTAAAGCCTTATGACCAACGTAAACCACAGGCTTATCTATATCGCCAACGCGATGTCCCAACAGATATACAGCTACCATAGGTAATGCATATCCCTTATTTTCTCCTTGTTTTTGGATATTTTCCTCTGCGTTGTATTGTGCTGCGAGGTAACGACGAAAACGCAAAGTCTCGGTATCCAACCATGTCTTTTGCAATTCTATTAATATTAATTGTGTAGAACCGTCATTCTCCCTTACTCGTGCTGCGAAATCTATTCTAAACATGGATAGTTTATCACGAGTGATATTAGGGTGTTCGTGCTTGCGCATTTCTACGCTAAGCACTTCCTTCTTTAGTAAAGCAGAAAGCACGGTCTTTGCTATGCGTTCGTCGTCCATCAAAAACTTGAACACAGAGTCGTAAATAGGATTTGCAACACTAATTTTCATATTTCGTTCCTCCTTATATTTTATAGTTCGATACTAAGATTATTTTGCAAAGATAGTGCCAACGAGTGCAATGTGAGGTTCCTCACAAATTGCCGAGTGCCGCCTATCTTCTGCAAAGATAGTGCCAACGAGCGCAATGTGAGGTTCCTCACAAATTGCCGAGTGCCGCCTATCTTCTGCAAAGATAG
>ERZ1026854.1062-NODE-1062-length-18230-cov-4.201981_pt1 | contig 18230 bp, 14 predicted proteins | sample MGYA00380157_ERZ1026854 | MGnify/ENA primary metagenome ERZ1026854 (study PRJEB33269, sample SAMEA4719793) | human gut metagenome | biome: human-associated habitat; feature: organic feature; material: feces | place: Cameroon | collected 2013-10 ...
AAGATGACCTTTGATTATAGTAATCATGATTATAGCAAAGGTTACATGTCTGAAAAAACTAAGCTGCCGACAGATAGACGTTTTATTGAGAAAGAACATAATAGATTTACTTTAAACTATGATAATAATGGTTTGAAGGCTAATATTTTCTATCATAAGGGTAGCTCTGATTCCAGATATCATTATTGGAAGGGGACAAAATTGTACCCAAATTCCTATTTTTATGGTAATGATGATGTTATCAAGGGCATAGAGATAACGAAAGATATTGATCTTGATAGTAACAATAATCTGTTGGTTGGCGCTAAAGCCTATAATGAAAAATATAACTATTATAATTTTTATGATCCCAGCTATAAAGTTGCAACGCCTATAAATTATGCTTACGACAGAAATATTTACTCTGTATTTGCCCAATTGGATCATAAATTTGATAACAGACATGATGTGATTATCGGTGCTCGCGAAACATGGACGGGCAGTTCTCCGGACGGAACAAATTATAGTGAATTTACTCCGCAAATCCAATATTCCTACAAAATTACGGAGGATACAAGTGCTTACGCCAGCGTTGGTAAATCCTTTACTTTACCGACTATGAATGATATGTATGGCCAAAGTAATATAATTCGAAATTCCGATATCAGACCTGAGGTTGGCATGCATTATGAAACAGGCTTAAAGCATATTTCAGGTGATCATTCCTGGAAATTAGCTCTGTTCAAGAGTAATGTAAAGGACTTTATTACCAATTCTGAAAATGCTCAAGGTGAAAATGTTGCTATCAATGAAGATACGAAAAATATGGGCGTTGAATTATCCTGTGAAATGAATAAGGCAGAAGGCTTTAGCTATAACTGGGGTGTTTCTTTCAGTGACCCCAAGTACAAAACACCGAAAGAAGACAATGGCATCTGGAAACGTAATTATGGCAGATGGCTTCTTAATGGTGGCGTAAGCTACAGCGTGAGCAAATTTAATATTGCTTTGAATGCCAGCATGATGGCAGATCGTGTTCTGCAAAAATATCAGATTCCTGTTAAACCTTATTTATATACAAGCCTGCATGCTTCTTATAAACCGGTTAAAGAGCATGAATTTTATCTGAATATGGATAACCTTTTAAACAGAAATGATATTACTTCACACGTGTCCTCCCGCTATATAAGCCTTGGAAGGAACTTTGAGGTTGGTTACAGATTTACTTTTTAAGTTTGATAAATGGTGATTCATGTGCGTTGTTTAGTAATTGTTTTGTTAATGATGATATTTACCGGTTGTGGTATGCAGCCTCAATCAGATAATAAGCCAAATGATACTTATAGCGTTGTAGATGATTACGGCAATGTGTTGCGGTTTGATAGCAAGCCGAAAAAGATTTATGCCGGAACATTGAGTATAGAAGAGCTTTTAGTGGATTTAGTTGCTGCGGATCGTTTTGCTGCAATTTCTGAAGATGCTTTGGATGGTAATACATCGTTAATTAAGAAAAAAGCAGAGCATGTTAAAAAGGTTGTTCCCGCTTATATAGGTGTAGAAGCTATTTTAGCCCTGCAACCGGACCTGGTTATTGTACAAGAAAACCATAATAAGGCCTTTATAGATGCTTTAAAGGATACCGGCTTAAAGGTTATGGTAACAAAGGTGCCGACGAATCTTGATATGGTGCAAAAGCGTATAGCTCTTATTGCTAGAGCTGTTGGCGAAGAAGAACGTGGCAAGCAAATTATAAACGATATGGATAAGAAACTTGCAGTTGTGCAAGGTAAAGTAGGAAAAATACCTGAAGAAAAGCGTAAAATTGCTATTGCCTATTCTTTGATGGGTGCTTTTGGCAGTAAAAATGGCTTGTTTCATGATATTTGCATACGGTCAGGTTTGCGCAACGGCGCTGCTATAGCCGGATTGAAGCGGGGAGAGCATCTGAGTAAAGAAAAAATTGTCAGCACTGATCCGGATTTGTTTATTTTCCCTAGGTACAGTGCCACGAAAAAAGGCGATGTAGATAAGCTGCGTGAGGATGTTTTAAATGACCAATCATTGCAGACGGTTAAGGCTGTAAAAAATAAGAGTTATTTTATTATTGCAGACAGATATCGCTACAGTGCTTCGCAGTATATGGCTGATGCTATTTTGTTCATGTCAGAACAGGCTTATCCGGAGCTTTACAGTGATGTGAATGCGGGCAAGTGATTTGATGGTGTAAGAGTAAAAGGCGTTCTACCACGAAATGCGGTAGAACGCCTTTTGAAATTATTTATGCTTTAATTATACACTGAATTAATAAAAATAACACATGAGGCAAGAAAGTTTTTGGGTTTTAATGGTATAATATATACAATGAAAATGAATTATCGTGTTATGATGGTGTGGAGAGATTGGCAGAGGGGTGAAGTGTGATGAAAAAATACTCTGTGTTGACAAAATATATCGACCTTTTGAAAAATGATAATGTTGGAGAATGGAATTGTGATAAGGAAAATGATGGTTCTTCGGAAAGACCGATACAGCTTCCTTTCGTCATTTATTCTGTAACGGTTAAGAAGTTGGCAGATGATATCTATAAATTTGCCAAAGAAAGTGATGAAATAGTACCGGGTAAATATGCAGAAATTCTTCAGTCTAATGGCATAGAATGGGGTTATGATTCCATGATGAAAGCCGATGCTTCTGGATTAGATGCTCAATGCATATTGGCTTTACTGATAGCTTCTCTTAGAGCAGAGCGCTTTTGTGATGGTGCGTTATTAGGTTTTATCGAAAGTGGCGCTGTTATAAGATGGCTGAAACGCTTGCAGGAGCTTGATGAGGCATAAAATATACCCTTCCCCCAAAATTCCCCCTCGCCCTACCCGAATTCACGCTTTCGGGTGGGGCGCTTTTCTTATTTTCACGCTAAAATATAATCAGGAAAACAACTGCCCGTAACGCAGACGACAGGAAGTGGAGGGATGGATATGCAAAAGAAATTATTCTTAAGCGCAGCGCTTGGACTGGCAATATTTGCCAACACTGCCTTTGCCGAAGTTAACACAGATTATTTAGCCAACGAGCTCAGGTCTTATCCCGGATGGCCGCTGGAGGTATATTGCAACGCAACCGATGTTAATGTCAGAACACAGCCTAAGACTGACTGTGATGTTATCACCATGCTGCAAAGGGGAGATAAATTTTATGTAAGCAGAGTTGTAGATGTAGTAAACAGTGAATACAAATGGCTTCTTGGAACTACTGAAAAGGGCCAGGTTGGTTTTATGGCAAGCAAATATCTTGATACAACCCCGAGAGCTGCCAGCGTGGCAGGACGCTTTAATGCTGCCCTCGAAGCAGATTGGATTATGGATCCGGAAATTTTTGCTTCCAATGCCTATTACTTGGGGCGTGTGGAAAAGAATACGGATGATACTATCTCCTATGCCGATAAAAAGATGCAGGTCGGACCGCGTCTGTTCTATATAGATTCAGCGAGAAACAAGGTGAATGAAGTGAAGGTCAATAAACTTCATGGCAGCATGGCAGGCTATGCTGTTGGTCAGCAGCTTGACACAGACAGGCAGATTGCTTTGGACGGTTACCTGAAAATGAATGGCTGGGAGAATGATCCTATGGGTGTGGGTATATCGGATACGCATCATATGATCGGTTGGGTAAAATATGCATACAACGCAAGGGGGCAAAAATGCCTGCATAAGAGCTTTTATGTGAAGTTGGATTCTCGTGATGTGATTGCAGAAATTATTTACTGTGAGAGTGATGTTCATTTAGCAAACTGACGGATGAAGCAAATTTTGCTGCAACATCTTTTGACAGGAGGTGGCGTAATGAAGCGGAAGCTGTTTAAGAGCATGTGTCTGGCAATGCTTCTGGCGGCGTTTGCCGGCTACGGCACAGAGCAAAATGCCGTATTACCGCAGATGGATTTGCCTAAGGCGGAGGCCGCTGCTAAAGCAGCGCCGGCCTATGAGCAGGAATATGCAAAGGTTGTAGACAGCGTTTATGAATTTATCGCTGAAGGTACGAGTGATAACCTGCCGGAGCAGGGAAGAACAGGCATCTGTGAGGTGCGGGATTTCGCCAAGCGGGATGTGGCCCTGCAGCAGCTTGGCTACACGCTGCAGGATATCAGCGGTGACGGTGTTCCGGAGCTGCTTATCGGCTGGATTAGCCAAAAACGTGGCCTGGGGCATTACGGTAAGGAGATTTATGCGATTTACACCTTTGCGGAAGGCAGAGTGAAATACGTTGCGGAGGGCTGGAGCCGCAGCAGCCTGCAGCTTATGCCGAATGACAATCTGGTGACACGAGGCGGCACCGGCATTTCGCATCAGGTGCTTGCTGTTGAGCATTTGCAGCCTGACGGCAATCTCGGATGCTATGAGCTTTATTTTACCTGGCCGAAGGATGACGGCCTTGGCGTTTACCGTAACATGACCTGCAGAAGTGAGGCAGATGCTTCGCAGGAAACAGATATGACTGTGGAAGAGTTCAATGAAATGAGGTCTGAATACGCTAATCACAGTGTTGAAATTGAATTTTTGCCGTTGAAGGACTTCAAAAAGCAGGGCTTTAAGGGCTTGATGAGGCAGTATCTTTCCACAGGAATGTGAATAGAAGCGCTGCTGTGATGAGCCTGAAATAATTATGGCAGTCGGAATTTAACCGGCTGCCGTTTTTTTTGAGGTGAAATAAGGCGAATTTTATAGTATAATATAGATAATTGTGACTGATATACGCTTATATCGGCTTTATATCAAATATTTTTATGAGGTGATTTAATAATGAGCAATGAATTAACCGGACGTAATGTAGGAAAAACCTGTCGCGTACACTATAAAGGTACCTTTAATGACGGCAAGCAATTTGATTCTTCCTATGACCGTGGCGAGCCGTTGGAATTTGTTTGCGGCGCAGGCCAGATGATTAAAGGCTTTGATGCAGCTGTTGCAGACCTGGAGGTTGGCGCTGAGGTTGACATCCATCTGCTGCCGGCAGAAGCATATGGCGAGGCTGATCCGAAGGCTATCTTCACCATGCCGATTGCCCAGCTGCCGGGCTCCGAGAACCTGACCGTTGGCCAAAGAGTTTATCTGCAGAACCAATTTGGTCAGCCTGTTCCCGTGTTGGTAACCGAAAAGGACGATACCAACATTACCTTTGACGCTAACCATGAAATGGCCGGCAAGGAACTGAACTTCCATATTGAGCTGGTAGAGGTAAAATAAAGTATTGCTGCTGCCATACGGTAAACTGTAAATTGCTTTGGCAATAGATTTTGCAGTGCCGATATGGTACAATAGCATACGTGCATTTTTTGCAACTGATATTTAGGAGTGTGTATTGTGGATTATAGAATTGTGGTGCCTAGCGGTATTGTTTTTGATTTCAATAATATGCTGGGAGCAGGCAGATTGCAGCCGCAGGAGGTAGAGCAGGCACTGCAGCAGCAGGGAGCGGCAGCCGATAAGGCTGTGTGCGAGCTGCGCCGTACCGGCTTTTCCAAGAAGCATTTATCTAAGGACGGCACGCCTGAGCATGTTTATTTTCCACGTATGCCGTATATTGCCGACGGTAACCCGAATACGGAGCAGTCGATTATCAAGCTGATGCGCTACAGCAAGCATCTGCGCAGTAAGGATGTAGTAATCTTTTTGGGCGTAGGCGGTTCCTATTTGGGCAACAAGGTTTTGTTTGATGCCTTTGGCGGTTATCATTGGAATACCAGCGCAACCTTGCGTCAGGGACAGCCGTTTATTTATTTCTCCGGCAATAATCTTGACCCGGTGGACTGCAATTCGCTGCTGTTTAAGATGCGCCGCCTGGCTCTGAACAGTGCCGAGCAGGGAGAAAAGCTCAAAATTATGCTGGTGCCGATTTCCAAATCCGGCACCACGCTGGAAACTATTTCGGCCTTTACGTATTTTTATGACAACCTGTCTAAAACCGCTGACATCGACCTTGATTGCACGGTAGTTACCGATTTGCAGGCGCCGATTGAATCTGCGCCGCTGCTGCAGCTGGCGGAAAAATTCGGTTGGGAGCGCTTTGATATCAAGGAAGGCATCGGCGGACGCTTCAGCATTATGACAGACCCTGGCCTCGTGACGATGGCTGCCTTGGGCGGTGATATCGAGGAGTTTCTGCGCGGTGCGCGTGATATGGATATCTATTGCAAGCAGGCAGAGCTTGCGGAGAATCCGGCGCTGCTCAATGCTTTGCTGAAATTCATGGCCTATGAGCGCGGACGTGATATTGAGGTGTTCATGCCGTACAGCATGCGCCTGAAATCCTTGAGCGAATGGTACGTGCAGCTGTTGGCGGAATCGTTGGGCAAGCGCTGCAACCGTGAGGGTGAAATTATTTACTACGGTAGAACGCCGATTGTTGCCGTCGGTACAACGGACATGCATGCGCAGACGCAACAGCATCAGGACGGACGCCTGAACAAGGTGGTGCAGTTCCTGGAGGTTGCCAACCCTGAGGAAGAGGCAATTTTGCATAATCCTTTTGCCGATGTACCGTTCTTCGATAAGTACGAGGGCATGGATATGGCGAAGGCTCTTAAAGCGGCGCTGAATGCCAATGAAGCGGCACTGACGGGTGATAACCGCTATAATGCGCGCTTTACGCTGCCGAAGCTGAATGAGTATTATCTTGGTCAGCTGATGTACTTTTTGATGCTGACGATTGCCTATGAGGGCGAGCTGGCGGATGTGGATGCGTTTGATCAGCCCGGCGTAGAGGTATATAAGAAATTAATGAAGGCTCAGCTGTAAAATTTAAGATGGCAAAAAAAGTAGACGTTGTGTGCCTGAAAAGCACGCAACGTCTTTTTGCTATGTATTAAATTCAGCGTTTGCCGGTGAACAGCAGCTTTGCCGTACCGCATTTTTCAAACGCCTTCGTCAGCAGGATGCTGAGGGCCAGCGAGCCGAGCACCAGCAGCACGTAGGACAGTGCTACCTTTTTGACGGTCATGATGATGCCGAAATGGTTGTAGGCGCTGCTGAGCCAGTCCAGGAGCAGCGGATGCACAAAGTAGATGAGCATGGAGTAGGCGGAGAGAATGCTGATGGCTTTGTAAAGAAGGCTGGCGAGGGAACCCCTCTCAGTCACCTTGCGGTGACAGCTCCCCCCGAGGGGAGCCTCTGTGAGCGATGCTGCTTGAGGGATGGATTGCAATGCAAGGGGAACCTCTGTGTGCGATGCTGTTTGAGGGATAGCTTGCAATGCATTGGGAGCCTCTGTGTGTGCCGTTGCCTGCGCCTTGCGCTCCAGCCAATCCAGTGCCAGGCAGAAGAAGAGCAGCGAGCCGACGGTGTAGCAAAGTCCCTGCGGGCTGAGCTGGTGATAGGTGTTGGCCAGATCAATCAGCGTGTAGCCTTTGACTGTAACTGCTTCGTAGCAGCTTTGCACGTCCCAGGCAACGCTGGCCGCAAAAACTATGCATACCATGGCGCTGTATCTGCGCAGGAGGGCGATGAATTTTTGCCAGTAGCAGGCTGCCAAACCACCGCTCATAAAAATAAGCAGATAATGCAAGGGAAGATAGTTGAGGCGATAATCAAAGAAATTTTTAGCCAGGACGCTCCAACCCGCTGTATTCAAGCCAGGATGTGTTGTCCACCAGTTAAATGCAAGCTGGAATATGAATAAAAGTACTAGCATAAATGGTATACTTTGGTGTATAATTATACGGAGAAGTTGGCGCCAGAGCGGATAGCTTGCATAAAACCACAGCAGGATGACCATAAAATACAAATGGTAGCAGCCAAGGCCGAAGAATAATACATAGGCCACATGCAGCGGATTCCAGCTGACGAAGCCCGGTGGCAGAATCAGCCAGAAGTAAAGCATGTAAAAAAGCGACCAGCTGAGGTAGGGCAGGCCTGCTCCCCGCAGACGCTTCTTCATAAAGTCGAAATAGTTCAGCCGGCTGCCGCTTAAAAGGCCTTTATCCGTACAGGCCAGGCCGTAGCCGGAGATAAAGAAAAAGGAGGGGACGCTGTAACGGCTTAAAATCTCCAGTAATAAGTAAAGAGTAAAGTTGTTGGGGGCAAGTGCCAGGCTGCCGATATGAATACCGATGACGCCAAGCATGCAGATGCCACGCAGATTATCTATAATGGTGTTTCGCATAAGTACCTCGCTAATTTTTAATCTTCTTTATTATACTATAAGTAAAAAATTCCTGCCAAGATTTTACCTCGAAATATTTGACGTATTCTTCATTAAGGTGTAAAATATATACAATCAATTTGCACCTTTAAATTGGTCCTGTGAGACTGCAAGGTATAAGTTATTATGAAACCTAAGGCCTTTTTGCACCATCATGGGACGAGAAGGCCTTTTATTATGCAATTTTATTATAAAAAACAGGAGGTAAAGCTAATGGCTAAATCAAATGTATCTCTGGGTGGCAGAGATATACTGGATCTGGAAAGCCTCAGCGTTGAGGAAATCGAGCTGGTTTTGAAAACCGCTGAGGAAATGAAGAAGATTATGAAGAGGGATATCAAAAAGGTGCCCTCACTGCGCGGTAAATCTATCATCAATCTGTTCTATGAGCCCAGTACACGTACCCGTACATCCTTCGAGCTGGCAGGCAAATATCTGGGTGCCGATGTAGTAAACATCACTACATCCTCCTCCAGTGTTGTCAAAGGTGAATGCCTGCGCGACACCATCCTGACTGTACAATCCATGGCTTGTGATGCGATTGTTATGCGTCACCCCATTGAAGGCGCTGCAGCATATGCTGCTAAGGTTGCAGACCCTGTAATCATCAACGCCGGCGATGGCGCACACGCACATCCTTCTCAAGGCTTCCTGGATATGTTTACTATCCGTGAGCAGGGCAAAAACCTGAAGGGCTTGAAAATGGCAATCATCGGCGATATTCTCTACAGCCGTGTTGCCCGCACCAATATTGCTGCCTGGACCAAAATGGGCGCTGAGGTACACGTTGCAGGTCCTATGACTCTGCTGCCGCACGATATCGCTTCTCTGGGCGTTACCGTACACAAACGCGTTGAAGAAGCAATCGAAGGTGCTGACGTAATCGATATCCTGCGTATTCAGCTGGAACGTCAGCAAAAGGGTCTGTTCCCGTCTCCGCGTGAATATGCACGTATCTTCGGTATTAACGAAAACCGCCTGAAGCTGGCTAAGCCTGACGTAACCGTGCTGCATCCCGGCCCGATGAACCGCGGCCTGGAAATCTCCTGGGAGGTTGGTTACTGCGATAACGCCGCAATCCGTACTGAGGTACAAAACGGCGTAGCTGTACGTATGGCACTCTTATTCTTGACTTTGACAGGAGGTAAACACATTGAAAACGTTGATTAAAAACGGCAGGGTAGTAGACCCCAGCCAACAATTAGATGCTGTAATGGATATCCTCGTTGAGGATGGCAAAATTAAAGCTTTGGGCAAGGATATTGCCGAAGCAGCTGACGAGGTTTTTGATGCAACCGGCCTCGTAGTAACTCCCGGTCTGATTGACGTACACACTCATATGCGTGAGCCCGGCCTGGAAGCTAAAGAAGATATTATCAGCGGCACCAAGGCTGCTGCTGCCGGCGGTGTAACCACCGTTGCCTGCATGCCTAATACCAAGCCTGTTATCGATACCTCTATCGTAGTAAGCGGTATTAAAGAACGCGCTCGCGAGGAAAGCTACGCTAACGTTGAAGTTATCGGCGCAATCAGCAAGGGCGAAAAGGGCGAAGAGCTGGCAGAAATGGGCGACATGGCAGAAAAAGGCGCTATGGGCTTCTCCGATGACGGCCACTATGTAAAGAGCTCCCGTCTGATGGTGCTGGCTGCCAAATATGTAACTGCTTTTGACAAACCTTTGCTGTGCCATGCAATTGATCCTGAGCTGGATTCCGAAGGCTACATGCATGAAGGTGCTGTTTCCGCACGTATCGGCGTACCGGGCGTACCGGCAATCAGCGAGGATATCGCTGTTGCACGTGACTGCATCATCGCTGAATACACCGGCGCACATGTACATATCTGCCACGTTGCCTCCAAGGGTGCTATCGATATCATCCGCCAGGCTAAAAAACGCGGCGTAAATGTTACCAGCGAAGTAACCGTACATCATCTGACTCTGACTGATGAGGCTTGCGCAGATTACAATTCCGCAACCCGCGTTAACCCGCCGCTGCGCAGTGCAGACCACGTACAGGCTATGCGTGAGGCTGTTCTGGACGGCACCGTTGACGCTATCGTTACCGACCACTCCCCGCATGCTCCGGAAGAAAAGGATGTTGAATTCCGTTATGCTCCGAACGGCTTCTGCGGTCTGGAAACCTCTCTGGCAGTAATGCTGACTGACTTATATCATACCCATGTATTTGATTTGAATACTATTATCAGCAAAATGAGCTGCGAGCCTGCTAAGCTGTTCAAGCTGGCCGGCGGTACCCTGAAAGAGGGCAGCGTTGCTGATATAACTATTATGGACCTGAATAAAAAATGGACTGTTGACAGCTCCAAATTCTATACCCGCGGCAAATTCACCCCGTACGAAGGCAAGGCTTGCACCGGCAAGGCTGTTGCCACTATGCTGCACGGTAATTTTGTAATGAGGAATGGTGTAGTATGCACGAAAAAGTAAGAAAAGGAAAATTAGTTTTAAAAGACGGCAGCGTTTTTGAAGGCACTCTGTATGGCGGCAAACGCAATGCTGTAGGTGAGGTTGTATTCACCACCGGCATGAGCGGTTACCAGGAGACCTTGACTGACCCGTCCTTCTGCGGTCAGATTGTAGTAATGACCTATCCTCTGGTAGGCAACTATGGCTGCAACCCGTTGTTTAACCAAGGCAAGCAATGCTTCTTCCAGGGCTTCGTAATCGGCGAGCTGTGCGATTGCCCCAGCAACTGGCGCAATGAGCAGAGCCTGGAAGACTTCCTGACTGAGCAGGATATCCCGACCTTAGCAGGTGTAGATACACGTGCTATTACCCGTAAAATCCGTAATCACGGCGTACTGCAGGGCGTAATCGTTCCGGCAGAAATGCCTGATGATGAAGTACAGAAGCTGCTGGATTTACCGGCAGTACGCAACCAGGTTGAGCAGGTTACCACTCCCGAGGTTTACACCATGGGCGAGGGCAAGTTGCATGTAGCTGTTATGGACTTCGGTATTAAACGCAATATCCTGAAATCCATTGAAGCTTTTGGCTGCCGCCTGACAGTATTCCCTGCTTCCGCTACCGCAGAAGAAGTACTGGCTTGCGACCCGGACGGTATTTTCCTGTCCAATGGCCCTGGCGACCCGAAGGATTTGCCTGAGGTTATTGAAAACATTAAGAAATTAATCGGCAAGAAACCGATTTTCGGTATCTGCCTCGGTCATCAGCTCATGGCTTTGGCTAACGGCGCTGATACCTATAAAATGAAATTCGGCCATCGCGGTATCAACCAACCGGTAAAATACCTGGCAACCGGCCGCATCTACATCAGCGCACAAAACCACGGCTATGCTGTAGATGAAAAATCTCTGGAAGGCAAGGGCATTAACATCAGCCATATTTCCATGAACGATGGTACTATCGAAGGCCTGGAATACACCAAGCATCCTACCTTTACCGTTCAATATCATCCGGAAGCCTGCCCTGGCCCCGGCGATCATGATTATTTGTTTAAACATTTTGTTGATATGATGGAGGGTCGTTAATTATGCCGAAACTTAAAGATATTAAAAAGGTTCTCGTTATCGGCTCCGGCCCTATTATCATCGGTCAGGCAGCAGAGTTTGACTATGCAGGTACTCAGGCTTGCCGTGCTCTGAAGGAAGAAGGCCTGGAGGTTGTACTGATTAACAGTAACCCTGCAACCATTATGACTGATGTGCATGTGGCTGACCGTGTATATGTTGAACCTATCAGCGTTGAATTCATTGAAAAAATTATCAAAGGTGAGCGTCCTGATTCCCTGCTGGCAACTCTCGGTGGTCAGGTTGGCCTGAACATGGCTATGAAACTGGAAGAGCAAGGCATTCTGGACAAGTACAATGTTCGTCTGCTGGGTACTCAGATCAGCGCAATCAAACGTGGCGAAGACCGTGAAATGTTCAAGGAAACTATGGAGAAAATCCATCAGCCGATTCCTGAAAGCACCATCGTAGAAACCATTGAGGCTGCTTGCGACTTCGGCAAGGAAATCGGCTATCCGCTGATTGTCCGTCCTGCTTATACCCTCGGCGGTACCGGCGGCGGTATTGCTGAAAACGAGGAAGAGCTGATTGATATCGTGCAAAAGGGTCTGGGCTACAGCCCCATCGGCCAATGCCTGATTGAACGCAGCATTGCCGGCTGGAAAGAAATCGAATACGAAGTAATCCGCGACGCTGCTGATAACTGCATCACCGTCTGCTCCATGGAAAACCTGGACCCCGTTGGCGTACACACCGGCGACTCCATCGTTGTGGCTCCGGCACAGACTCTGAGCGACAAGGAAGTACAGCTGCTGCGTCAGGCTTCTATCGATATCGTGCGTGAGCTGGGCGTAGTTGGCGGCTGTAACGTACAGCTGGCTCTCGACCCGTACTCCGAAAACTATTATGTAATCGAAGTTAACCCGCGTGTAAGCCGTTCTTCCGCACTGGCTTCCAAAGCTACCGGTTATCCGATTGCTAAGGTTACCAGCAAAATTGCTGTCGGCTACAACCTGGACGAAATCGAAAACGCTGTTACCAAAAAGACTAAGGCTTGCTTCGAGCCTACCATTGACTATATCGTACTGAAATTCCCGCGTTGGCCGTTCGATAAATTCGTAACTGCTGACCGCACTCTGGGCACTCAGATGAAGGCTACCGGTGAGGTTATGGCAATTGAGCGCAGCTTTGAAGCTTCCATGCTGAAAGCAGTTCGTTGCCTGGAAATCGGCCTCAACCATCTGGAAATGCCTGAGCTGAAGGCTTTGAGCGATGAAGAAATTCATGACCGCATCAAACGCATTGACGACGAGCGTTGCTTCGTTGTTGCGGAGGCTATCCGCCGCGGTATTACTCTGGAAGAGATTCACGACATCACTAAGATTGACCTGTGGTTCCTCTCCAAAATCCAAAACATCATTAAAATGGAAAAAGCTCTGGAAACTCACGAGCTGACTCCGAGCCTGCTGCGTAAGGCTAAGAGAATGGGCTTTGCCGATGCTGTTATCGGTAAACGCGTAGGCAAGACTGAGTTTGAAATCCGCGATATGCGTAAGGCTAACGGCATTCTGCCTACCTACAAAATGGTTGATACCTGCGCTGCGGAATTTGAAGCTGCAACTCCGTACTACTATTCCTGCTACGAAACCGAGGATGAGGTTGAAGTAAGCGACAAGAAGAGAGTAGTTGTACTCGGCTCCGGTCCTATCCGTATCGGTCAGGGCGTAGAATTCGACTACTGCTCCGTACACTGCGTATGGGCGTTGAAGGAAATGGGCTATGAAACCATTATCATCAACAACAACCCGGAAACCGTTTCCACTGACTTCGATATTTCCGATAAACTGTACTTTGAGCCGCTGACTGTTGAGGATGTTCTCAACGTTATCGACAAAGAAAAACCGGAAGGCGTTATCGTTCAATTCGGTGGTCAGACCGCTATCAACCTGGCAGGCCCGCTCTCCCGCGCTGGCGTGAAGATTCTGGGCTCCTCCGTTGACAGCATCGACCGCGCCGAGGACCGTGAACGTTTCGACGAGCTGCTGACAAGCTGCGATATTCCGCGTCCGCAAGGCCACACCGTATTCGATACCGAGGGTGCATTGGTTGCTGCTCACAATGTTGGCTATCCGACCATGGTTCGTCCTTCCTACGTACTGGGCGGCCGTGCTATGGAAATCGTTTATAACGATGACGAGCTGCGCAACTACATGACCTATGCCGTTAAGGCTTCTCACGAGCATCCGGTACTGGTTGACCATTACCTGCAGGGTACTGAGGTAGAGGTTGACGCTATCTGCGACGGCAAGGAAGTATTAATCCCCGGCATCATGGAACACGTTGAACGTGCAGGCGTACACAGCGGTGACTCCATTGCCGTATATCCGCCGCGTAGCCTGAGCGAGAGTGTTATCCGTACCATTATCGAATACACCAACAAGATGGCTCTGGGCTTGGAAGTTAAGGGCATGATTAACATTCAGTACATCGTTCGTGACGAGCATGTATATGTAATCGAGGTTAACCCGCGTTCCTCCAGAACCGTACCGTTCCTGAGCAAAATTACCGGCATCTCCATGGTAGACGTTGCTACCAGATGTGCAATGGGCATGAGCCTCAAAGAGCAGGGCCTGCAAGCCGGCCTGCGCTTCTTCCCGGACTACTATGCTGTTAAAGCTCCTGTATTCAGCTTCAATAAGATGAGCAATGTAGATATCACCCTTGGACCTGAAATGAAATCCACCGGTGAGGTTATGGCCTGCGACTATCAGTACAGCCGTGCGCTGTATAAGGCCTGCATCGCTTCCGGTATCAATGTACCGCACGAGGGTGCAATCCTGATTACCGTTGCTGATATGGATAAGCCTGAGGCAGTTGCTATTGCCCGCGGCTTTGAAGAGCTGGGCTACACTGTTATTGCAACCGACGGTACTGCGGAATATCTGCAGCAATACGGTGTAACTGTTGAGGTTGCTACCAAAGTAAGCGAAGGTCATCCGAACCTGATTGATGATATCAAGAGCGGCCGCATCGGTATGGTTATCAACACCACCAACCATGGCCGTGACGCAGAACGTGACGGCTTCAAGATCCGCCGTTCTACCGTAGAGCATGCAATTGCCTGCCTGACCTCTATGGATACTGCACGCGAGCTGCTGAACGTTATGAGCGCAATGCGTCGTCGTAGCGTTGTACGCGTTACCGCTCTGCAGGACCTGACCTGGGAGGATTGATTATGTCTAAAACTATTGCGAGTGCCAAGGTAATTGGTCAACGAGTTTTAAATAGTACGACAAAATTAATAAATGTTTATGCACCGGAAATCGCTGCCGAAGCTGTCCCCGGACAGTTCGTCAACGTGAAGGTGTGCAAGAATACTGCTCCGCTGCTGCGCCGTCCCTTCGGCGTAGCAGGAGTTAACAAGGCTGAGGGCACTATCACCATGATTTACCGTATCATCGGTGAGGCAACTCATATTCTGGCTGACGTTTGCAGCGGCGACGAGCTGAGCATCGTCGGCCCGCTGGGACATGGCTTTGATATGAGTGCCAAGAAACCGCTGCTGGTTGGCGGCGGCTTGGGCCTGGCACCGCTGCTGTTTTTGGCAGAGGGCTTCGGTGAGGGCAATACCGATATCCTGATGGGCGGCCGCAGTGCCGAGGAATTGTTCTGGACCAAGCTTTACGAAAGCCTCAGCAAAAATATTTACCTGACCACCGATGATGGCAGTGTCGGCACTAAGGGCACCGTAATGGCTCTGCTGCCGCAGCTGTTAAAAGAGGGCGGCTATGACTGCGTATACGTTTGCGGTCCTGTACCGATGATGCGCGCAGTTGCCAATGCCTGCTTAGAGGCCGGTGTAAAATGTCAGGTATCTCTGGAAAAATACATGGCCTGCGGTCTGGGTGCGTGCCTGTCCTGTGCCTGCGAAGGCATCGGCAAGCGCATCAAGGTCTGCAAGGACGGCCCGGTATTCTGGGCAGAGGAGGTAGGAGAATGGTAAAAGCATTGTATGATGGCCGTCTGGCAGTTGATATTGCCGGTGTGAAGATGGCTACACCTGTTACTACCGGCTCTGGTACCTTTGGCTTTGGCCTGGAATTTACCGATTTTCTCGACCTGGAAAAGGTTGGTGCTGTTACCGTAAAGGGTACCTCCTTAGAGCCTGCGTCAGGCAATAAGGGCCAGCGTGCGGTAGAAACCCCGTCCGGTATGCTGAACTGCATCGGTCTGGAAAACCCCGGCAGCGAGTACTTCTTGGAGCACACTCTGCCTGAGCTGAAAAAATATAATGTTCCTGTTATTGTCAACATCTACGGCCATTCTCCCGAGGAATACGGCGCTGTTGCCAAAAAGCTGGACGTAGACGGTGTTGATGCTGTAGAAATCAACATCTCCTGCCCGAACGTCAAAGAGGGCGGCATTGTTTTCGGCACTGTGCCGGAGGCAGCTGCTGAGGTTGTACGTGCGGTTAAAGCCAACACCGGCAAAATGGTTATCGCCAAACTTTCTCCTAATGTAACGGATATCGTGGTAATGGCCAAGGCTGTAGAGGCAGCAGGTGCGGATGCAATTTCCATGATTAATACGCTGCTCGGTACCAAGATTGATATTGAGCGTCAGCGTCCAGTGCTCGGTAATGTAACCGGCGGTCTTAGCGGTCCTGCCGTACGTCCGGTAGCAGTGCGTCTGGTTTATCAGGTAGCGCAGGCTGTGCATATCCCCATCATCGGCATGGGCGGCATCATGTGTGCCGAAGATGCAATTGAGTTCATGCTGGCAGGCGCAAGTGCGGTAGCAGTTGGCACTGCAAACTTTGTACAGCCTGATATCGCTGAAACCATTGCTCATGGTATGCTGGCATATTTGGACAGACACAACGCGCAGAATATTTCCGAAATTGTCGGTCTGGCTTTGCCTGAAGGCAAAAAAAGCATGCCATTATTTAACGAAGCTGAATAACGACGCTGTATAACATTATTCTCCAGCGTCTATAAAGTATGATATAAGGGAGATTTTCTCATGCAACATGATGATAGATTAATAGTCGCACTCGACTTTCCTACCTTGGAACAGGCTAAGGCTTGTGTTGTCGAATTGGGGGACGCAGTAAGCTACTACAAGGTTGGCATGGAGCTTTATTATGCAGTAGGCAGCGAAATTATCCGCTTCTTGAAGGAACAGGGCAAGCATGTTTTCCTGGACCTCAAGCTGCAGGATATTCCTAACACTGTTGCTCATGCACTTACCGTACTCAGCGATTTGGGTGCAGACATGATGAATGTTCATGCTGTCGGCGGCAAAAAGATGATGGCAGAGGCTGTTAAGGCTGTGCATGAGGCTGCTGAAGCAGCTGGTCGTCCGGCACCGAAGCTGATTGCTGTAACCATTCTTACCAGCATGGATGATGAACAGTTTGCTGATTTAAATTATAAAAATACCATTGCCGAGCAAGTTATCAGCCTGGCTAAGCTGGCGAAGGAAGCAGGCATGGACGGCGTTGTTGCTTCTCCTAAGGAAGCTGCGGCAATCCGCGAGGCTTGCGGTCCCGAGTTTTTGATTGTAACCCCGGGCGTACGTCCTGCGGGCAGCTCTTTGGATGACCAAAAGCGCGTAGCAACACCGGCAGGCGCTCTGCAAAACGGCAGCAGCCACATTGTAGTCGGCAGACCTATTACTAAGGCTGAGGCAAGACAGGCAGCAGCATTGGCAATTGTAGAAGAGATTAAAGGAGTGTAAGCAAATGGCAGTTTTAGAAGAAGAAGATGTTATGAAAATGCTCGAGGAAACTGAAGCAGTTCTCCATGGTCACTTTTTGCTGACCAGCGGTCTGCACAGCCCGATGTATGTTGAAAAATTCAACGTACTGCAGCATCCTAAATATACCGAGCGTCTGTGCCAGGAAATCGCACGTCGTTATGAAAACGATAATGTTGAACTGGTAGTTGGCCCGATGACCGGCGGTATCCTGCTGGCTCACGAGGTTGGCAAGGCTTTGGGCACTCGTGCTATCTTCACCGAGCGTGAAAACGGCAAAATGACTCTGCGTCGTGGCTTCCAAATCCCGGCAGGCACCCGCGTACTGGTTGTTGAAGATATCGTAACCACCGGCGGCAGTGTTAAAGAGGTTATGGAAGTAGTTAAAGAGCATGGCGGCGAGCTCGTAGGCGTTGGCCTGCTGGTTGACCGCAGCGGCGGCAAGGTAGACTTCGGCGTTCGCACCGAAGCTTTGCTGCACCTGAACGTAGAAACCTTTGATCCGGCAACCTGCCCGCTGTGCGCTAAAGGCGTACCGTTCACCAAACGTGGCAGAACTGGTAAATAAGACACAGTTTGTCGCAAGCGTAGCGCCGCGAGAAACTGAATGTCGAATTATCCTCGAAGAGGGCAAGTAAGACACCAGATTTTTTACATGCTTCGCGAATAAAAAACTCGTTGGTCGCGTTGTCCTCGCTTGCGACTGAATAAGGAGCAAGAAAGAGGATAAGTAAGCTAATCTAACCTAAATTTCAAAGCACCTGCTTATCAGGCAAAACTGATAGGCAGGTGCTTTTCCCTTACAT
>ERZ1026854.1063-NODE-1063-length-18213-cov-16.749752_pt1 | contig 18213 bp, 29 predicted proteins | sample MGYA00380157_ERZ1026854 | MGnify/ENA primary metagenome ERZ1026854 (study PRJEB33269, sample SAMEA4719793) | human gut metagenome | biome: human-associated habitat; feature: organic feature; material: feces | place: Cameroon | collected 2013-10 ...
TTCGTTAATATTCTTAAATTTAAGTTCCCAATATTCCTATGTGTTAAAATAAGAATTTAGAATAAGTTGGGTATCTTTTCTTCCAGATGGCCATACTATTATATTATTAATAGTGCTGGCAGAATTTACTGATTTTACTCTACCATAAGAAGGGCATCTATTATCTGTATCTCCTGGTACTTTAGTTATTGTAATCCCTAAATCTTTCCAACTTAGTACTTTATCCATATAAAAATTTATCCAAATCAGATTTATACCAAAATAATAGTTTACTATTTTCATGTAAACGTACTCCTTTTGGAATTTTATTTAATCTAATATAATTTTCAAAAGTAGATTTACTAACTTTTATATAATCTGCTGCTTCAGTTTTTGTAAAAGACTGATCTCCATTTTCTAATAAATTCAGAAAGTTTAAAACTTTATAACAACCTTCTGAGCTTAAGTTAGATGTACCATTTTCTAACTATTCAGCTTTTTGCCTCAGCACGTTTGCAATAAATGTCAACATAGTAGTAATATGCAGCAAATCCTAATGCCACTAGAGTTCCTGCCATTATAAACAAGAACCATGGTGTATTCATGTATGGGGCTATCCAGTAGTGCTCTGCAATATATGCAAATATATTACAAATTGAATAATTCGTTAAACATCTGTGAACTCTACATAATCCAAACACAGCTCTACTAGTATACATGTGGTAGCTTGTTACTACAGATGGTAAGCATACATACTATACCCAAGTTAAATCTACTGGAAGTAAGTATTGTAGAATATGATGGATTATTAATATAAAAGATATGACAAATGGAGACCATTTATTATATAGTAATTCCATGTCATAACTAAATCGCCGTATCATAACAATTTCATTTTAATTCTTTTAATTTCTTCTTCTAATTGTGCTATTTTCAAGCACAATAACGAAATGTAATCAACTGTAAGATGATTATCTTTAGTTGATACTAAATTATCAAGGCCTTCTTCAAGCAAGTCCTACGCTATAACTCCATAGCGTTTAATTCCATCGGCTTTTAATCTAAATTCTTTTAATTGAATATCTCTTGCTAAATCTATTGTGGAAATAGATGTTATATCTTTCTTTAAGTTTTTATCTGAAGATTCGTAAAATGCACTTGCAGTTATATTGCCTGTAGTATTAATAGAACCATATACCTATAAATCTGCAGATGTACTAGAACTTCCTAAAGTTGTTTTTCCAGACACATTTAATGTAGATCCTATTTTAGTCCATCCTGTAGCATCTATGTTTCCATGTATTGTCAATCCTTTAGTAGAGCTGCTAGTTCCAATAATTGTTGTTCCAAGATTAGTAGTTCCCGAGGCACTTAAATTCCCTGGAATTGAGATCCCTCCCATAAATGTAGTAAATCCAGTATGATCAAATGTGTAAGGTCTTCCATATAATCCTACATAATTACTTCTCCAATAATTAGAGTAATCTCCAAATCCCATTATTTTAGCACAAGAGCATCCACCTTTAAAAGTAAATCTAATAATATTATAATCAGAGGAATTAATACCTACCTAAATGCGATTAAAATTAATTGTATTAAATCCAGGATATCCTCTTACTGGGGTCCAGCTTACTATTGTAGTCCAGGTAGCTCCTGTACCATCAGCATTTGTTGCATTTTTACCACATTCTAATTTAAAGAAGTCATAATCAGTTTCAACATAAGAAGAGGCTGCCATTGATAAAATTATTTTATTTAATGAAAATGCAGCATATATATCATTTCCTTTTCTACATAAAGCAGATATTCTTACCTATTTATTTCCTGTGGAAGCTTGTGATGCCTGGGTTTGCAAATAACCTCCAGTAGTTAAATTCTAAGACTGATAGTCAGAATCGCCCATGAATAATTTTTTATTGGCACCATCACTCGGAGCCTTCATCCAGGAAGTTCCATCTGTAGAAATTTCTTTATATAGTGAAACATCACTTCGTGTTAAAGCTGCCAATTTATTTCCACTAAGGAATGGATTTAATATAAAATCAATAGGAGAGCTACTATTTACTTGATTTTTTCCACCCCATTCTAAGTATGCTTCTTTATTAAGAACAGTTGCTATCTTATTACTATTTGAAGAAGATACATTAATATCTGACCCAGTTAATATAATATTAGAGGATAATGCTTTACTATTGACAGTTCTAGTAGTTGGAACCCTAGTAGTTATAGCATCCCATACTGCTTTATAGGTAGGAATTAACGTATTACTTGTAGTATTAGAAGCAATAGAAGAGGAAGATAACGTTGCAGAAATATCATTATTATTAATATTTCCAGTTATATTTATATCATTAAGAACGGTTAAAACTCCTGTGGATGATAAAGTTAATATCTTTCCATAAATGATACTACCACTTAGACCAATTGCTTGGGGAAAATTCCAAGAAAGAGATTTATCTGAAAGCACTTCATTTTTATATAAATTGGTTGCTGTTCCTATTGTTATCTCAGCTACCTATGGAGTAGTTTCTTTGTTTGATGCACTAGATACTTTCTAATCTGCCCAGTATTGACTAACACCATCTAAATTCCATTCTGATAGTCTTTTCGAACTACCGTCAGCATTTAATAAATTTTCTCTAGGAACTCCAAATTTAGCAATTAAAGAGGCTGCTACATTTGACTTTCCTTCATTAATAATACTAATTTCATTATTTATTGAACTCATATTTAATATATTAAAAATTGTTAATAACTAGGCAATTATACATATTTTTAACTCATTAAACAATAAAAGGAGGGGTATATGTAAAATGCCCCTCCAATTTATAATTATAATTTAAAATTCTAAATAAGTGGGCGTTTGCCACATTAAATTTTTGATAATTTATCTATAATACCAGCTACTTCTACAGTAACACTGCTTAAGAAATTAGTTTCAGATCCTGTTATTGTAGTATTAGAAGTTAAATTCTCTAGAGGAGTTGTAATATTAAGATTAACATTAGTTTCTCCTGAAAGATCTCGTAGAGTTCCTGCAACTTTTGCTACAGAAACAGTAGCTGCAGATGGATAATAAGTTCCTGCTGTAATTGTTTTAGAAGAAGTACTAGTAGTTAAGGTAGCTCCAGTACCTGCTGCACCTAAATCTATATATTTAGTCTCTCCTGGAGTATAGCCAGCACTAATAGTACATGGAACATAATAATTACCACCTGTTAAAGAATCACTTATTTCACTGCCTGGTTGAATTGGGCCACAAGTATGTACTGAAGCAGGTAATGTACCTACAGTAACACTAGAATCAGTAGCAGTACCTCCTGTAAACCATCCTGGAGTGCCAACAGAAATAGTACCTGTTAAGTTTGATACAGAGATTGGGAATTTTCCAGAAGAATTCTTAGTTCCTACAGTAACAGTGCCTGTTTTATCAGTAATCGATAGTGTAGGAGCACTAGCACTTCTAACTGTTGCTTTAACATATTTAGCACCTGGTTGATAGTTTCCAGTAATGTCCAAATAAGTAGTTTTTGCATTTACTGCTTTGTCTGCATAAGTTGCACTAGCTGTCGCAGAAGTTTTAAAGTCAGAGCAACTTACTGGTAAACCAATGTCCTAGTAATGAGCTCCAACGACTGCATATCCTGCAGTTTTTACATCGAATTTTACATAGTAATGTGATGCAGCAACACTTCCAGTATTATCACCAGACTGAGCAATAGCAGTAGTTGCTTGTGCTATTGACATATCATGAGCATAAGGAGACATTGTAAGAAGAGTTTCCCCAGATGGAATATAACCAGCTCCAGTAGATTTTACTACATTATTAGTAAATCCAAATGTAGCTTTTGGTAATTTACCTACAACAACTGAAGAATCAGTATTATTATTGGTAGTAATCCAACCTGCAGTTGAGAACTTACCAACAACATTAGTTGCAGTAACTCCGTAACCCTTATTTGTAGTATCATAAGATCCAACTGATAGTTCTCGTGCTACATTATCGAGAATAGAAAATCCACCTGCAGCTCCTACAGTAACTTGCTTTAGATAATCAAATCCATCACTAGGAGTTACAGTGCCTGCACCAGTAGCAGCTTTTGTCGCCTATACGTTAATTTCTCCAATGTTAACTTTATCATCCATTACAGTAACCTTAACAGATGTATCAGTAGGATAATAACCTGCAGGAACCACAAAGTCTTCGATTAATGCTGTATTTGCAGAACCTGTACGTTTAACATTAATTGTTAAATTACCTGCACTTGTTAAATAAGGAATAGTTGTTGTTAAGTAATTACTTGAACTATATGCACCAGTTGCAGGGATTTTAATAGCTAATTTACTAGAGCTATTTTTATAAGAAGTTGCTGCTTGATCTCCCCCTCTATAATTAGCTAGTGTACCAGTAACTTTAGTAGCTTTTCCACCTTGAATTGTATATGCTGTTAATCCGCTAATAAGGTCAGCACTAGAAGTTAAAGTAGTTGCAGTTAAGTATCCTGCAGCAGTTTTTGCAGATATTTTATATTCTCCAACATTATAGCCTACAGGAACTGTGTAACTTTCGCCTTCTGCAAGAACTTTAATATCTCCATTATTAATAGAAATAGTATTAATTGCTGCAGCAGTATCCATTAATAAATGGTCTTGAGTAAGTGCTGTAGTTGTTTCTGGCTTACTATCTCCTTGTCCTGCAGGTACATTAAGCTGCATCTCTAATGCTTTTCTTTGAATAATCTCATGAGCATCACCAATTCTATCAATCTGACCAGCAATTGTTGCTGGATAATTTGTTGCATCAACTGTAGTTAGTACTGAAGTAATATTTTCTTCAGTAGCTTCTGTACTATTATATTGTCCTTTAGTGTCTAATCGTCTTGCCATATTAATTTCTTATTAAATAAGGAGGAGGTATTCTCCTCCTTATGTTATTATATTGTTTTTATTAAATTCCCTTTAAATCTGTTAGTAATGATGACATATTAACACTGTCATAGAAAGATCCTTCTTTTGCAGTTACTACTGCACCTGCAGTGTTAGCAATTGCAGAACTTTCTGCAGTATTTGTAGAAGTGTATGATACAGTTTCTACAGTAGTTAAGTCATTTACTAAACTCTTAATTTCTTTTTCACTATATTCGATTTGTGCACCTTCGAACCAACCAGTAGTAGTTGTAACTACATTGATTTTTGCTTTACTAGCACCATCAGCCTTAGTTGCAGTTAAAGGAGCAGCTACAATAGCATCTCTTACTTTATACTTTTTAGTATCAGAAGTGGCAATATAACCCTTCTTTAAGTCGTCAGTAAAATATTGCTTATTTAAGGCTACAGTATAATCAGCTTTTTCAGCTTCTTTAGGTGTATCTTGTGTAAATGTATGTGAACCAGCAATAGAAGTCAAATCTACAGTACCTGAAACAGCTACTGAACCAGCTTTATGATAACCAGGAGCAATTTCTACAGTAGTACTAAAGCTTGCTTTACCAGTATTATTGTTAAGAACAATCTCAACAGCTTTTTGAGCTTCTGGGTTAGCAGTAACAGGAAGAGTTGCCACTACAGAATCTGGAGTATAACCATGTTTAGCTTTAACGACTGTTACAGTATCATTTTTAGTATCAATAGTTCCATTAGCTGCGTAAGAACCTTCAGCAAGTCCAACAAGAGATTCTGTAGAATTTACCCAACCAGCTTTTTCTACACTATAACCACCAGTTACATTATTCTTTGTAAATGAAGCTTTATCAATAGTTACATTAGTATAGTAATCATACTTGGTAGAATCTGGTTCATATACTTTTGAAGTTTCGGTACCAAAATCTACATCACCAGTAACATTTAAAGAAGTTACATTAAGAACTTTTTCTTCATTGCCTTTAGCATCTTCTACATATACAGGGATACTAAAATTAGATGGGTAGAAACCAGCAGGTAATTGAACTGCATCAGCTACAGAAGATTCGTCGCCATCAGGAGTTGTAACTTTTTTAATTACAACCTTTGGAACAAGCTCATTTCCATTAACATACTTAATGTCAGTAGAAATCCACTTATCGTTAGCTACATCATCAGTTCCATTAACATTAATTTGGAGTTTATCTGCAGTTTCTTTATAAACTTTAGTGTCAGTAAGACCTTTCTTGGTCAAATCACTTGTAGAAGTACCAGTAATTTTAACACCATTAACCCAGGCAGTAGCTCCATCAAAGATGTCTTTAGCAGTTGCTGTACCTGCAGATTGATCGCCTAGAGAAGTTGCTTTAACTGTAATTCCGTTTACATAATAACCTTTAGGTAGTACAGTTTGTTTGCCGGCATCAATTACAATTTCTTCGATTTTTGCACCACCTTCGCCAGTAGATTGTTTTCCTCCTACAGCATCTGCTGCAGAATTCTTAACAATTGAAAGCATTGCTTCTGCAATTTGATCAAGTTTTGAATTTTGATCAACTTTTGCACCAGCAGCTTGAAGTGCTAAGAAGGCAGCCTCTCTACCAATTTCAGCAATATATGCTTTAATTCTTTGAAGTTCACCAGCTAAAGTATTTTCTACATATATAGACTTCTTGCCATCTGCTAACGTAGTATTAGAAGATGCATTAGTAACTACTGAATAATCAACTCCTTGATTAGAAGCACCAGTTGAAGGTGCTAATAAATTTAATTTTACACTCATATTATATTAATTAAATATTGTCCAATTCAACAATTAAACTTGATAAATCTACTTTTACACTCTTGTAGAATAAAGTACCATCTGCAGGAATTTTTTCTACTGTACCTTTAGAAGCTAAATCTAAACCATTCTTATAAGTAAGTAAAGCTTGTCCAGTAGTTGCTGTAGCTTCATTTGCAGTACCTTTAGTACTATCTATAATTCCATCACCATCAGCATCCCCATTCTAAGAGCTGTCTACTAATCTATCTGTAAGTCCTAAGAATTTACTAGTTACATCTGTTGAAGTTGTATCAATCCAACCAGCACTTGCAGGTTTAACTACAATCTTATCAGTTCCAGAAGCGTTATCGTGCTCTGAAGTTAATTCTAATGCTCCAGCATTCTTTATGCTAAGCATTGCAGTTTCACCTTCAGTGTAGCCTTTAGAAGTAGATATATACTATTTGTTGGTATCTACATCAATAATTTTAGTAGTAGTAAATCCTTCTGGTTTAGTACTCTTTATAGATAAACTAGATGCATCTAATTTTACTCCAAGTGGTCCAGTAAATAAAGAAGGAGTCTTGTCCTCTATAATACTTACATTATATTTACCAGAAGCTGCATCCAGTGTTGGATCACTAGTTATTTCTGTATCAGCTCTATAGTGAATTTCTTTACTTTCTCCATCTTTTTCAAATTTAAGAGGTACAGAGCTAGTTCCATCATAATAACCTTCTCCAGGAATTACATCTACTTTATTTTTTTCATTAACAACTGCTTTAGCATTACCATCAGTAGAGATAGTAGGCATAGTAATTGTATAAGTACCACTTTCATTCTTAGTTACTTGTGCTCCAGTAACTTCAGGATTGGCAGATAACCATCCTTCAACATGTGAAGGAGCTAAAGTAATACTATTGCCGTTAATAGTAGCAGCAACAGAAGCGGATCCTTCAGCAACTTTAATAGTACCATTCTTAATAAAATCAAACCCTTCAGAAGGAGTTAAAGCAGTATTTCCAGAGTGAGAAATCACTACAGATTTATCCGCCTCAACATTTACAACTTTATTAGTATCATCACCTTCATTAAGAACTGGTTTAATTTTAATGCCCTTATCATAGTAACCAGCAGGAAGTTCCTTAGTAACAATAATTTTTGTACCTTCTGTTTCCTCTACATTTCCAGTGCTGATTGTAATTTTAGCTTCAACTTCACCACCATTGTAGAATCCTACAGTAGTATTTAAAGTGTTGCCATTTTCATTTTGTAATGTTAATTTACTATTAGTACTCTTTGCTGGAGTTTTAAGAGGAGTATCAGCGGAACCTGCAGTACCAGTAATTTTCTTAATTGTAAGAGTTTTATCCTAGTTTTCTACTACAGTAAAAGTATTTGCACCATTTACTACATCCTTAGGATCAGGACATGCTGCTTTAATATCAGTTTTTAATTTCTCTAATTCTGTAGTAACTTCTGAAGATACTGAACCAGTAATTTTGAATTCAGTATTATAGTAACCAGGAGGAACTATTACAGTCTGACTAGAGTCTACTTTGATAGCATCTGAAACATCTGTTCCTGCATTACTTTGAGGAGTTGGAACAGTCTTTAGTACAATTTTATTGTACTCTTTAATTACATCTTCAAAAGAAGAATCAGTAGTTTCTAAAGAGGTTGTCTGCCCCTTAAGGGTAGTAAATCCTAAAGATCTACCATGTTCTGCAAGAAAATTTCTTAAGAATTTAATTCTCCGCAAAGAACTAGTAACATTCTAATTTTTAAGTGGAGTTAGTCCATCTAAAAATTCTTTTAATTTACTTTCTGTCATTTCTTTTTAAATAAAATTTAAATAGTGTTTGTGTATCTATGAATTACTCCAACTGTATCATCAACATGTTGCCATATTCCATCACTCGTAACCCCATTCATACTTCCTTTAGTTGGTGTTCTATCTAAATTAAGAGTTAATGTTCCTAATTTTTTATCTATTTCAGGTTTAGTATAATAGTTTGTTAAGTCTAAAGTTCCAGCTATGATTTTATCAACTTCTTGTTTAGTTGCATAGTCAGCCAAATTCAAAGCAATCTATTTCTACACATCCTCGACAGAGGGAACACCAAGATTTAATCGTGCCTACTTCTTTTCATCTTCTGTCTAAAATTCAGACAGATAAGTCTCTTTATATAAGTGTAAAAGAGCAGTTTTACTTCCGCAACCGCAATAACCATTAAGTCGGAGCTCCAATGAATTTTCTGGACCAAAGCCCGTATTTATACTACCTAATACCGAAGTCTGGTCAGAACATTTATGAATACAAGTTGTTTGGGGAGAATTCCCCATTATATATATTGCCATTATAATTCTATTTTTTCTGGATAACCAGACATATAATCGTAATTTATTATAAAATCAATAAATTTGCCGTATTCTTCGTGATTTGTTGGATCACTATAATTATTGATTTCATTGATATGTTTCTGAGTAGTAACTTTGCACTTATAAGCATACTACTCCAAAGAGTTAATCAAATCTGCCAATTTTTCTGGCTTAATACTATAGATATCATCTCCCAATATAATATCCATAGAGTCAGTATCTTCTGCAGTAGCTATAGGAGTATTAAGTAAATTTAAAATACTTCCCCTTTGTAGCTTATCTAACCAATATTCCTTACCATTGTATTTAAAAGAATTTACTACAGAAGATGCATCATAAAGACGCACCTTCTTTAGTAAATATTCTTTAAAATTCGCAGGAATTCCAAATATAAAAATCTCACTAAGATCCTTCATAGAGGCATTAAGAAGAAGTTCATCATTATTATAAACATAATCTTCAATGCTCATTACTGGGATATTGTAATTTTTATATTGTATAATTCCGTTCTTTACTTCCATTATTTCTTTAGATTAATTGATATACATGGAACTATTTTGAATCCAGACCAGTCTTTTTGATAATCCTGCAATCCTATATAAGCAGATTTATAGAACTAAGGTTTTGCATTTGTATCATATTGATACACATTTCCATAATAATATACAGAAGAAGTATCAGATTCCCCTGTTATTTTCTGATCACTTCCAACAAAGGCGACTTTGCTCTATGTTAATCCTCCAGAATCTTTCATAGCCTAATTCATGTAATAAAAGAATCCTACATTGTTTTTATTAGAATCAGTAACATACTTAGAATCTAACCAAGCTGTATTCCCCCAATAACTATTGCCTAAATCAGAAGTTACCTGTGAATTTACAATATTTTGAACAATCCACTGGATTTCCTCTAATGAAGGAATGTACCATCTGTTTATTTCACCGTTTTCTTTATTATACTTATATGTACTAAGATATTCGTCAGTTGCTACAGGATCAAATCTATAAGCTTTTTGTATGGCAGGATATAACATTGTTCCATATTTAGCCGCTTGTACATTTAGAGTAGGATTAGTATATTCATTTAATGCTGCATAAACCTGTTCATAATTATCATCAGTTACTTTACTATAATTAAATGTACTATCTATACCTTTTAATTTACCTAAAAATATATTTACTTTACTGATAATATCATTAGTGCTTGTAGATCCTGAAGTTAATTTATCAGGCTATCTTAAAGTACTTGTAAATGTAATTGATTTGTTAAGATAATCAGCATGACTTTCGCAGCTAGATCCTTTTAAAATATTCTAAGAAAAAGATTCATCCTAATACACTTCCGTTGCGAAATTTTTTATAGCATTTCTTTGTTTATTTATATTTTCAAAATCAGAACTATAAGTTTCGCTTAACTATAATGTAGCTGGACCAAAAATCTAATTTGTACTAGAATATGTAAGAGACATTACTCGTACCTCTACATCACTACCATTATCTTTAGAATAATATACAAATCCAAAAGGATTTTCACTAGGAACATAATAAGAACTAAAAGAACCATCTGGATAAGCAAAGTCTCCTAATTTAGGAACTCTAAAGCCCACTGTAATGTTACAAGTATTTGAAGTAAATGCTCCGTTGTCAGTTTCTACTTTAATAGTTACTTTAAATTCAGAACCATCAGGAGAACTGTTTGTATTAATACGACCAGTCTTTTCATCTATAGTAGCTGAACTATCTACATTTACTAAAATATATGTAAACTTTAAACGATTACCATCTATTTTCACATCATTACCATTTAACTGAATTTTATATGATGGAATACCATTAGAATTGGATTTAACATTTAGTAATTCTGTAATTTTAATTTGGTCAATTGCTCTTATAGCATATTTCACTTTAACCTTCTAAGAAGAATCTATTGAATCAATATTACCAAATTTCTTTGCACAAAGCTCTTTAGTCTTCCAAGATATTTCAGATAATTTGCTAGTAGCTGTTTCTTTTACATTAATTGTTCCAGTAAAATTAACATAATTAAATTGTAGTGCAGAATCTAATGTAGCCATTGGCATCCATACTGTATTATTTTTTACATTATTAATTATTAATGTTTCTGGATGTAATCCAATATTTTCATTAAGAATTTTATGCATTAAATAAGCATTTCCTGCATCAATTGTAAGAGAGGTTAATTTACAATTATTTAATGTAACATTAGTAAGAGTATCTAGTTTAGGAACGTACCCTAAAGATAAAAACGTAACCGTTTTTGTTACTGTATTATCGCCTTCCTTTACAGTCCAAGGTTCTGGAAGGATTAGAGTTTCCAAATTTTTATTATCAGGGATGATAATTGAAGCAATTCCAGTGCATCCAGATAAATCTATTTTCTTTAATCGCGAACAATTTCTGAAATCTAATGTAGTAGATTTTGATGTAAAATTAATACCATTAAGAATAAGTTCTTCAACTACAGGATAATAATTGCTCATTTTGTAGTATGTACCTGCAATATTATAATTAGGAACATCTACAATTTCTACTTTAGAGGCATTTGCAAACCCAATAAAGAAAGAAGTACAAGATAAACCGTCTGTAATTTTTACTTCCTTATAAGTATCTACATCTAGTATGTTATTAGAAATATTTGAAACTAACTGATCTACTTCAAGCTTGTAAGTATGATTTGGATATGCAAAGTTATTTAATGTTTCAGGTATTCCGGATAATTCATCCATTAATGTATCATAGTTAAGGAAATGTTGATATGAAGTATTATCCGATCTATTTTTACTATGACTTAACATATACTAATAACTAGGCTTTGTATTTCCTCCAGATGCAGAAGTATTAATAGCAAATCCCGGAGCTACATAATCCTAGAATAATGCATCCATTTTTAAATTATACTTAGATGAACTTCCGCCTGAATCAGTGCCAGAAATTGCTATACTTTTTCTTAATCCTGCAGCTGTTTGAGTCATAGATCCAAGCATTTTTATTCTATCTGTCATGAATTGAATCTCGCTCTCTAAACAACTACCATGGCTTAACGAGAGAGGGTAAGGTACAGAGTTATTAGCAAATCCTTGGATATTTTCATATCCACTATGTAAATCTCCATTTGAATAAAATAGTTCAGGAACTTCATAATATATTTCAGCAGTATGATTATATGCAATTGCTGGGAAATATTCTTGAATACCAAAGAAGTATTTATAAAATTTAGAATTAGGATTCATTAAAGAACTATAATTTCCTACTAAATACTCTAATAATTGCTAAACTTTGTCATTTATTTCTTTTTGGAAACTTATATCAAATGGATAGAATAGAGAACTATGATTATCCCCCCAATAAGATTTAGTGCTTTTATCAAATGCGGGTTCTAACAAATAATAAGGTTTTAACTATTGTCCATTATTATCAGTTTCAAAGATTGTATCAACATCATCTTGCATAAATCTTATTTTATAATCGCCCTAGTTATCGATTTGATAAATATAGGCAACTTCAACAAGATCAGTAAGTGGTGCTTTAACTTCATCAACTCCTTCAGATGCTTTAGTTTTTACAAGCAAAGTATCTCCATTTATTGTAGACACTACCCCTACAGACTTTTTTAAATAGAATTTACTTCTATCTTCTTCCCAAGATTCATTAGCTTTAAAATATCCAACAGCTCCCTTATATTCATCATCAGAGGATATAGAGTAATATACTTGATATTCAGTTCCTTCTTTATGCTTATTAGTATATCTCTTACCAAAGATAGCCATATAAGTATTCTTGGCTCTATTATCAGTTCCTGATACTATACGAATAAATGCTTGATGATATGCAAGACTGTCCACATCAACATAAGTCTTTATAGCAATTTCATACATATTTTTGTACAAAGCAATGATGTCCATCGCATTCTTCCATGTATCTGGAATTCCTCCTGTCCAATTAATTATATTTGGCCGAATTTCATCAGTTGCAGAATTGTACAACTATGACTTTTTAAAATTCTAACTTTCAGTAACGATATTATAGGTTTCCCAGTTACCATTACTAGCATCATAATGCAATCCCGCTGGAACAAACTTCTAAGATAATATATCATATCTATATACATCATATGGCTTTAATGATTTATTATTTTCATCAGTCATATTTGCTTCAGCAATTACATACCTTAATGCAGTATCTCTAGTATCAATAATATTACCTTTACTATCTTTTTCTAGAGTAAGATAAAACTTACTTCCAGTTGCTGGAGTAAGGTTAGTATAATCGTATTCGTACATAGCATTGTAGAACTCTACAAATTTCTATACACTTTTTTTTGCTGGATCTGGAAAATAATAGAGTCCTGCATTTTCAGATTCTTCACAACCATAATCAAAATCCCAAGGATCTGTTGCTTTCTCAAATCGTAATGTCTCATCGTCAATAAGAAGCCCTTTAAAACAATCTCCTTTAGTAACAGAACCAGGCTACTGCTTTCTTACTTGAGTAGGATCACTAAATCGTTTTGCAGAATCCCAGCATTGGAATGCAGCCCATGGTTGATGGAAATTAGCCCCAGGAGAAGCATTATCAGCTCCTTCTACTAAAATATATTCAGGGGTATCATCTCCATAGCCAAATTGTGGTTTATCTGCTTTACCAGAACCCCATGTAAAGAATCCGAAGAATTGTGCTTTACTATCATCTACTACGACTTTATTATTTCCAAGAGTAGTAACATCACATAGATCCCATATTGTATTAATTTTACCAGGATCCGGAACTCTAGCATAGAAATATAAGAATGGATCTTCATACACTGCAATTCGAGTATTTTCATTTCCAGGAGTATATGAAGGTTTCTATAGTGCATCAAACCAACAATCATTAAATAGTTTAGTTGCACCTATTTTATGTGATTGCATTGAAGAAGCGGTATTTACTTTACCTACAAGTTTTTTGGCTTCTATTTTACAATTAGGAATTGGTACAGTTTTACTTATTTTCTTTTCTGCAGAGCCCGCTTTTACATCTTCTATATTTTTAAGTGTTTGCCACTTACCTTTAGATGCTTGTACATTATGAGCAATCATATACTTTTTAGCAGAAGAACCTTGAGCTTTATATTCAAAATCAGTATACCTTCCAGAATATTTAGAATAATACTCATTATTATCATCCTTATTTTCTGCATCCTTATAATTAACTAGTATTGTTCTTCTTCTCTTCTTGTATGCACTTCCTCCACTTCCTTCAGTATTTCTATTTCCATACCAAAGAGGTTGTTCTGCAGGATAGTCAGGATTACTTCCGTCGGGAATAGCAATTACTATAACATTATACTTTTTAGCAGATTTATACAAAGATATAGTACCATCTTCTCTTAAGATATTATTCTTACTTACATAAGCTTCTTTATCTGCAAGATTTAGTATAGTTGATATTCTATTTTTTTGAATCTCTGCATAATTTAAAGCTTTAGTATAAGTTCTGATTGTATAAAATTCTACGTCACTTGATATGGGATGTATCTAAAAATTAAAAGTAGCATTAGCACTCTCTTGAGTTCCAGATAACCATTTTTTAAAGGAATCAAGACGAATTTCTCTGTTGATAGTTCCATTTACATATACTCTAAGAATATTATAAGCAAATGATGTTTTTTCCTTATATTTAGGGAATAGTAATTCATAAGTACTATCTTTATAAGTAGATGGCATGTATTGTTTTTCAAAAGTCACAATAACATGAGTAATATCATCTTTACTATAGGATGTTTTACTATTTTTCCAAAAACTTACTTCCTTATCTTTATCGTCTGTATTCAACCTACAATACCCAGGGCCAAAAATTAAACTACCAATACTAAATACTGGTTCATCTCCGTTGCAATTCGAAGTTTTATACTATACTTCAATAGTAAATCCTTGATTACTGTCCAAAAGATTAGAAAAATCAATAGGAGTCGTAAATAACCCTTTATTAGTATTAGTATATTGAGCAGATACTTTAAATCCAGTATTATTATCATTAATAACATATCCATCGCTCGAGCTTAAATCAGGATCTAAGTTAGACTGTACAAATACATTATTATTTTGTAAAGTAATCTGGTTAAAGTTATTTTTTAAACTGCCATCATCAATATATTGAAGATCACCATTAGCATTACTTTCTGGCTATACTATTTTAAAATTAAAATAATCATCAACTTGTATAGTATCATTTCTACTTACATACTTAAAACTCTTTAATGTATAAGTTTCTCCATTAATACTTAATTTTATTCCTAAGTATCTACGTTCACCTTCTGGCGGTAAATTATGAAATTCATTGTATGCTGTAAATGCTCTTGAAATAGTATCAGAACTTTGTATATTAGTATAAGAAGCAGTTTTAAATTCATTCTTATATAAAGTGCTCACGCTATCAGATAAGTAACTAATAATTTCTGTATTTCCTCCATTTCCAGGATATACTGCAAAATTAAATAAAGTTGCAGTATCACAGTTTTGAACTTCATTAGCTATATCTGTCACAATAGGCAATGGAGTTCCAGTGTAATTTTGAGAAACAATTACATTGTATTGTTTCCAATTAGATACAATACTTGTATTAGTTTTATGAGAAGCTCTTACGAAGATACTATAAACTCCAGGAGAAGTAAAAGTATAATTAACCTATCCATTTGAATTAATATTAATTCCAGCTTTGTTATAATATACACTTGCACTAGAATCTAGTTTATGAAGTTCTTGAATAGTATTTACATAATATTGTAATATATATTCATTAGTTTTAACTCCTTTGACTAAGAAATTTATTGTACTATCGCTTAAAATTAAGTTAGAAGTCGTGCAAGTTACTTCTAGTTTTACAATTTTAAAATTGCCTAAAGATGCATTTTTAGTTCCATCCATTACTTGCTGTTTTCCGTCTTTATCCAAATATGTTGGAGAAGAATCAGCTTCTATAGAAAAACTTGCTAATGTATCAGAATTACATTTAGATACTAAACTTGTAATATCTACCCAATAAGTTTCAGGATTATCTCTAGTTACAGTAGTAACACTGAATTTATCATGGAGAGTACCTATATAAATGTTTACTGTCTCTCCTTTTCTAATAATATCTGTCCATGAAGAAGTGGTATATCCTACATTTAAATTAATACCAACTTCATATTTAGAATTATCTTTATAAGCATAAGTTCCTGAGGTAGAGCATTCTATTCCATCTATTTTAAATCCTACAATCTGCAGATTTGTTTCATACTGAGGTTGCATAATTTCTACCTTAGTTTCACATACCTCCTTTCCAAAAGCATTTTTACCAATTAACTACTGGTCTCTGAACTCTAGATCAACGACAGAATTTTCAAGTTTATTTTTAATAAATCCTTGTACATTCTCTCCAGACTAATTATTCCATTCTTCCCATGCAGTGTCGTAAGATGTAGTAGTTGGCGATCCTCCTAAGATAGAATTATTAAATTGTTTATCGTAATTTATTTTACTCATACTTTATATATGTTAAAATAAGGGACATATAATGTCCCTATCTATTAATCTTTCCAAGTATCTTCTACCCAGTTGTAATTATCTAACCATTGTCCACTACCATAACAGCTAAGAATATCTACTGTATAAGTAGTTAACCATATAAGATCTTCACCTCTATAGATGGCTTTAATTTTTTCTGGAGAAATCTTGGTAGTTAAATATATATTATTATTGTCACATAAAAATTTAGATAATTTATCCAACAAGTATTCTCCTCCAGACTAAAGTCTATGTATCTTCGAGATTACTTTTCCATTCTTAATAATCATACTTCTTGTGTAACAGTATATGTTATTAGTATGCTATCTAATTCAAAAGAAATAGGTCCTTCTAGAGATTGAGTATAATCAGATGTAATGGTATCTATTAATGCAACTCCATCTGAAGTAGCAAAATTACTCCCAGGAAGTCCTCCTTCAGCATTCCATATATACTCTGTTTCTTTGTACTTTACTGTAGATATTCCTTCGTTGTGTAAAGATCCTAATAACATGCTAAGATCTTCCATTATTTCATCAGAAGTCTTTTCGCTAGTATAAGAAACAGATATATTGGTATCCTACTATGTATATGTTCCTTTTGGTGTATAATCATTTCCAAACTAATTTGCCGTAATTAATTTAGAAATTATATTAACTATTTTCGTATAGGCTTTATATTGTGTTAAAGCTTCATCAATTTTATTAGAAATAGTATTTTCTATATTTTTTACTTTGTCTAAAAGAGCATTAATTTCTTCAGCAGAGTAATTTAATTGTTTTATATTAGTAATATCAGCCATAGTTCATTATTTATCAAATGTTATAAGTCCTGTAAGTTCTTTATGCATTTCTAATAGTTTATTATATAATGTTCTAAAATTATTATTTAGTACAACTAATTTTGCAGAATTATCCGCAACAGTGTCAGATAATTCTGAAATTGCATTATCATGCTAAGTATTAGAAGTCTATAATGTTTTTACAGCATCAGTAATAGTTTTAAGGGTAGTATACTGATCTTTTATAACATATTTACTAATAATAGTATCATTTAGATAATAAACAGAAATAGCCTTTTGCATAACATCTTCAGGAATAATACTTCTTGTTAATACATCAGTATTTCCATATATTTCAATGTTAGCATATCTTAGTCTATTAGAACTTGTCCCACTAGTAATTACCTAAGTATTATACTCAAATATAAATTTAGATGAACCAAAACGGACTATAATATCCTAAGCATAAGGAACATTTAAATTACATTGTTCATTCTTTCCTTCAAATGTTACAGAGGTAATATTATCTCCAACTTTAACGTTTACACAAGCAATTCCTATAGTAGTATTTTTAACAGAATTATATAATACACATTTAGTAGATTCAGAATTAATATTATTCTCAGAACACATTCCATATATAATATTCTTAGATGTGTTTACATCAATTTTATTATTAGAACATTGTTCTCCAATAAAATTATCAGATCCTTTAATAATGTTATTATTTCCATTCTTATAAATAACATTATTTTTTCCATAACATTGATTATCGGATCCAGTGAATATGATATTACCTAGTGTATCAACTTTATTGCCTTTACAACTACTTGATGCATCAGTATAAGTATCAGAACTGAATGT
>ERZ1026854.1070-NODE-1070-length-18123-cov-8.983341_pt1 | contig 18123 bp, 20 predicted proteins | sample MGYA00380157_ERZ1026854 | MGnify/ENA primary metagenome ERZ1026854 (study PRJEB33269, sample SAMEA4719793) | human gut metagenome | biome: human-associated habitat; feature: organic feature; material: feces | place: Cameroon | collected 2013-10 ...
TTAGCGTGAGCTATACAGAAATCAGGCGATCACGCCAGTTTTGAATTTACGTCAGACTCGTATTTGACATTGATATCTCCTGCCACGATTTTGATCCAACCCTCATCTATCGCATATCCATTGATCACCACAGAAGTCAGTAATGTCGATATATCGATCCATACATACTCATCGCTTTCCGGCACATATTGGTTGATCACCTGCTCCGACTCTACAAGGTCTACGTGAGTATGACATAGATATTTGCAAAGAGGATCCTCGATAGTCAGTCTGTCGGGTTTGTAGAAGACGAGGCGCAACTCGTCCTCTACCATGAATTTAGGATCCTTTACGGCGATATGAGAACGAACGAGCAATTCATGAACTAATTGGATCCATACCCCATTGTCTTTCAGATTCTTGGCGTCCAGGATCATCCCTTTCATCCATGCCTTGAATTCCGGGGAACCATACTGTACCTTGTATATCCTGAAATACGAGGTGAAATCGGATTCTTTATCTGAGAATACACCCCTTAGCATGTCGTCAGTCATCCATAGTTCGATTGCAGCACCACTGCTGTATTCAGACCACATTTCTGCAGTTCTTGCTGTGGTGAAACAGGCCACGTATGCCGTAGCATCTACCCTTTTTGATTCGAATTTGCCATCATAAACTGAATACAAAAGCGGACGATCCAAATAAGTAACGCATTCATTCAAAAGTTCGAATTCATCTGCCGTGATTGAATTCTAGGCAAGGAGTTCGGATACACACTCCAGGAAGAGATTACAAACGTATTTGCCTTCTTCTGAGTCGTTACGCATCTGATCGATCCTGGAAAAACGCAATTGTTTATTTTCAATTATCAATTCTGGTATGCCAATCCCGTTGATGTAATGCCTTACAGGAACAAGATAACATTTTTTGAACTTCTCGTCGATTTGACCAATAAAGTCCATGATTTGGACATTTATTTTGTAATCCATGAGAATATGAGTGCTAGTTGAAATATAAAACCACATAGAATCGAACTTCATCAATCCAAGGTGGGCTTCTGATGATTAACCGTGACCGAATATCGAACCTCTTGCTGTTGCTCCCGTTCAACTATCAGGCACTTCTTTCTCAAGACTGCCGAAAACGATTCATTTGGTATTCAGAACCACTGACACCTACACACGCTGTCAGCAGCATTACATACTCTGAGGAAGGACAGAAAGAACCATGCCGGGGATCAATCTCGACCGAACAGCCGACGCCTCTTCCTGTTCCCGCTGAAGACCACCTCTTGGGAAGTCACCGTCCCGATGACGCGACGGCATCCGTCCTCCAGATAGTCCAGATCGGCCCGGAGATTCATGAAGAAGACATCCTTCCTGAACGTCTTCTCCCCGTACTGATGCGCGATGACCGTCCTTGAATCATATGCTGTCTCCATCGCCTCGTTGAACTGCAGCTGCGGATCCAGCCTCCCGATCTGATTGCCTATGATCTGAAGGTTGATGGCGCACCTGTCGAGGACCTCGCGATCCTCTATGAACGCATCCAACTCGAGACCGTCGATCAGATTGCGGATCTCGGCGATTGATTCCAGGCATATCCCCATCCCTTCGACGATCCCCTGGACGCTCCTGTAGCATCCGACCTTCCTCCTCGTGCCCTCCGAGCCGACCTCCTTGGTCCTTCTCAGCTTAAGCATGATGGATCAGCCTCGAATTCCTCATGACGTAATCCGTCAACCTCGGATCGGTATCGGAGAGATAGACGACAGCATCCAATCCCGTTTCGCGGCGGCATGCGCCCGCGAACGCGAGCGGGTGCTGCGGATCCTCGGAGCTGTCCAGCATCACCTGGACGGGGCATCCGTCGCTGTAGAGGCCCGCATAGTAATTGCCGAAGAGCCAGACGTTGCCGTACCCGTACTCGTCGGCCACCTTGGATATCGCCCTCTCGATCTGGGCGACGGTGGGCTGCCTCCTCCTTCTCCTGAACGATATCATGATGCCCGAGCCTCCGGATGTGTATGGTTTCGAATAGTTTAACGGTGACGGAGAAGTCGATCGGATGCGCAACAATCCCCTATGGCTCCCCGTACGTACGGCTTCCAGGACGAGTCCGTCCGGACGATAGCGGTAGAGGAGGATCCAATCGTCTTTGATATGGCAGTCCCACAGTCCTTCCATATCTCCTCTCAGCCTGTGGACCTTGCAACGGCGTGGAAGCCTCTCACCGTCCAGAAGCATCGCGATCACACGATCCAGATCGGCCAGGTCGTACCCGTTCCTCGCGAGATGCTCCCTGTCCCGGATGTATCTGGGGGATTCGTAGAGCTCGTATCTGCGGCCTTCGATTCCCTTGGATACGACAGGCCCCTTGCGGATCTCAGCCCGGCATTCCCTTTCGTATTCCTCGACCTGGCGGATGGCCTCCTGTGTCTCCGGCGGAAGATCCTCGAACCTGTAACGGTGGAAGCGGCGTCTTATGTCTCTGAGGATCGGCATCTTCTCTTCACCCGATGTCATCGTATTTGAATCCGGCCCCGGGATCCTCGGCACTCCTGCGGAAGGAGCTCCTCCATCCTCTCCTTCAGCGATTGGTCGTGGATACGCTGGACGCTGTATAAGACGTAGGCGGAGACGTAGAACTCCTCGATGGACCGGTTGACGATGTCCTGATACGTGGGATATCCCTCGCCGAAGGTGGCGAATGCCTTCAGGATCTCCAGGCGGCGTCTGTTGTCATCGGTTATGCGGTACATGGATCGGCCTCGTCGTTCGTTTCCGATAATGTATTTCGGAATATATAGAATGAAGGTAGGACGCACCGTGAGAATTCTGATGGGATGCTGTTTTTCGATGCGTCCTTGGTTGAAGACAGGTGGATACCGAACTTTTCTGTCTGAAAGGGGATAGGTGAGAGGGGATTTTAAGGTTTCGATTGATTCTGAATTTGTATTTCGTAATCGTGTTGTTTTTGAATCGAAGCAAGAGATCGATGCGTTGAACGATCGTTCCGGGATCGTTCTTCGGGCAACCGTGGACTTTAATAAACGAGACATTCTGCCAACAACACGGGATGATTGCCGACATTCGCCTGTTTCAGCAGTCCTTCCCGACTCATGAAGCGGTGTCCCATACCTCACCGAACGACGGGTAACAGTATAGAATCGCAGGGATGCAAGATGAATGCACACAACAGCAGACCTCATGCCGAAGAGATAAAGGAACGGATGGTTGCCCATCGCCTCTGCAGGAAGGAGTATCTCCTTCTCTTCACGCTGATGGCCTTCTCGTTCATCCCCAGCATCAACCAGCTGATCGTGGACCGTCTCGTATCCGGAATGGGTTCCTCCGTTCTGAACATCGCGGGACAGATCGAATGGTTCGACCTGTTCAACGAGACGATACTCGCGTTCATGACCGTTCCCATGTACTTCGTCTTCAACAAGGCGAAGAACGATGACGATCTGGGTTCGAGGATCAATCAGACGCTGACGTTGGGATTCATCGTCTACACTGCCATCTCCGTTGTGATCTACCTCTATGCGAACACGCTGACGGCATACATGAACGCCCCGTCCGAGAGCATCGCATATCTGAGATTGGAGACGATCGGATTCATCATAGGATTCCTGAACTCGTACATGTACGTCGTGTTCGTCGTGAGGGGGAGATACGACTACATCGCGGCCCTGCTGATCTCCAAGGTCGTCATGCTCAGCATCGGCAACCTGGTGCTCATACCATCCAACGGTGTCACCGGGATCGCGATGACCAACATCGGTGTGAATCTGATCCTTTCCGTCGTATCCATCATCCTGCTGCATAAGGAGAAGCTGCTGAGGAAGTGGACAGGATTCAGGAAGGATGTTCTGAGGGATTGGACCAGAACCGGACTGTTCTCGGGAGGACAGGTCTTCCTCGCCAACGCCATCTACATGCTGGTCGTCATGAAGATGATCAACGACGTGTCGCAGGTCGGGAACTACTGGCTTGCCAACAACTTCATCTGGGGATGGCTGCTGATCCCGATGTTCGCCATCGGGGAGATGGTGAAGAGGGAGTACTACAACGGATACGACAGGATCTGGAACTATCTCGCGCTCACCGGGATCGTCGTTCTCGTGTGGATCGCGAGCATACCGCTCTGGGGCGTGATGTTCAGGGATGTGATCAGTGCCGAGGATACCGAGACGATCCTCGGGATCCTCTACAAGCTGGTCCCGTTCTATGTGGCCTATGCGTTGAGCACGGTGTTCCAGGCAGTGTTGACATCGATCGGGAGAACGGACTACCTATTCATGGAATCGGCATTCGTGAATCTAGTGTATTACGGCATCATGTACGGATTGTTCCGGGCAGGAGTGTTCGAGGCTTCGATGGATTTCATTATCATGCTCTTCGGATTCGGGATGGTGCTGTGCGTGATGCTGGATATCGGGTTCTATCTCCGTTCAAAGAAGAACGTCCCTCAGCCTGTATCGGGGTGAGTTGCAGTGAGATCGATGCCTTCGGAGGACCGCCCCAGGATCATCGACGAGCCGAATACGGAACCCTAACAGGAGGACAACGCTCAACGGTCTGGAGGTTGGGTGAAACAAGCATAATCGGGGCAATAATCACCATGAACGTTCCGAGTATCCACACACCCCTTCATCGTCACGGATTTAGAGTATAAATTTCCTGAAATCCTGCAGCCCTCGAAGGCCCATAGGACACACCTTAAGATTTCAGATAGATGCTCTTTTTCGATGCATCCTTGGTTGAAGTCAGATAGATGCCGTACTCATCTGTCTATTTGAAGATAGAGTACAAGGAATTCATGGTCTCGATTAATTCCCAAAAAGAATTCGGAATCTGTTCATCGAATACCTTTTCTACCATATACCCTGATACAAACATATGACTGAACATAAACCAAAAACACTACCGCGGAATTATTTCAAAGAACTCCTTGCCATGATGGTCATTGCCATCATTGGCATCGCGATCATAGCTCTAAAACAAAATGAACTTCAAATGACCATAGGAGGAGGCATATTCACCAGCAGTATCGTAGGGGCCGTTTCTCTGACTACGAATTCGTTGAGGAAACGTAGAGCAGACCTCGAACTACTGACTACACTCAGTATAAAAACATTGAACCGGATGATATGGTTGAAACAAGAGGATGTGAATGGACGCGTGAATGAACATTCCCTACAAGAAATCAACACAATGATCACCGAATTAGATATTTCCGAATCAATCTATGGCAGATTGTGGTTCATCACAAAAGAAAACAGGAACAAGTGCAACAGATTGTATCGGATACTGGCATCGATCAATAGAGTTGAGCCAGATTTGATACAATACAGGATGACAACTACAACTGACGTATCCAATCATCTGCAAATAGAAAAACTGAAACAGCATTTCACACAATTCTATAATGAAAATAAAGACGCCGTAAAAGAATTGAATGATCTTACAGATTGGGCTATCGAAATCTCTGAAAAGTCTGTTTTCTGAATGATTTACCGCCAATATACAATCAGACTCGACCGATATTTGAGAAGTATATAAATTGCTTAGATGATTATGGAAACGAGTCCCAACAGCACTCCGATCGTCCCTACGATGAACCCTCCAACTGAGTAATCCTCGATCCGCTGAATGTGCCTCCTGTTGTGCATCTCGGTTGTCATCCCATTCAACGTGTTCGAACACCAATCCGCAGGGCCAAGATCCATGCCTGTTGAGATGGAATTTCCCGAATAATCCTGAGTCCCTGAACCTACTCCGATATACAACTTTGTCCAATTGGTACTTGGATAAGACAGGGGCAGGTGCTTCACTTCAAGATACTGCTCCATATCCTCACGAAGTGTCATCCACTTTTCGTACAATTCATGAACCTGTACATCAGCATCGACCCCATAATCACGCCGTATATTCGGATCCATATAGCACTAAACACCATAGATATCATATTCATTCCAAAGTGCTTCGTGTTCCTCCTTGAGAAGAAAGATTCTGCCACGATATTCATCGAGTTTACGCATATCCTCATTGGTGATACGCGAGATCCTTCTGACTTTTCTTTGATGTCTCCAGGTACTGTGCAGCGGAATCACACCCTTATCGACTTTCAAACGCTTCCACCTTCATCGAAAAACAATCTGGGTAGAGAGTCCTGTATCTTGACAGTCTCCACACTCACAGTTATCACAGATAGAACGAGATTGAAAATGTATGCACTCCCAGCGTATTCGTTAGGATCGTTGATGATTCCGGATTCCTTGTCCTTCGAGATCTGATACTGGTCCACGATCCATCCCAAGGCAGAACGACCGTTGACGATGTACCTGAAGGCTTCCTCAGGGATGTTCTCGATGGTTATGTGCTCGTTGTACACCAGCTTCCTTCCGGCAGGATCCAGCTTCATCTTGGAGACCTTCAACAAGGACTCGTTGGAGAGGAACGCCTCGATGTCCGATCTGCCGTTGATCAGAACGCCTTCGCATGGAGGTGCGGATTCATAGTTGAGGTGGATCTCAGCGAGCCTTCTGCCTGCTTCCGTGAAACTCTTGAAATCATCAGGATTATCGACGAAGCCGATTCTCGGAAGGGATAGCTTGAGATCATCGACGAATGCGGAACGATAGTCTGGAGAGTGGAGGTACCCATAGATGTAATAGAAGATGTCCTCCTTGGTCACATCGTTTCCATACTTGGATCTGGCCTGTTCCAAAGCCCAATCGCTGATACCGTCATGACGAACCATCCCATTGGATTGAAGATCGACTCCGAAATCTGCGATACTGCTCTGCTTGGACTTGCGCTCGGGATCTACATCATACCAATACAATGGGAAGCATTGACCATTCTGCATCAACTGAACGTCTGTATGTGTATTCGTCATCAAACAAGAGAAGTCCTTCTTGACACCGACACCAGCAACACATATTGTCAGATTATCTGCACCATTCGGATATATCTTTGGATTTTGACCCACCCTATGTATTAATCCAGATCCGTGATAAAACCATTTTTTTGTAAACGGCCTATAAAAAGCATGAGATAATTCACCGCTCTGATAAACTAATGCCAATTTCTTTTTAAAATCAGATTCTAAAGAACTACTCCATGATATTTTAGATGAATCGTATGATTGAATGCCTGTTTCAATACAGGAATTGTATTCAGATATCATACTCTGAACATTGTGTTCTACTATTTTTCTAGAATAATTGTATACCCATGAGTCGCGAGCTGTCTCCTCGCCTCTGCTGTAACCTGTGAAGATCGTCCTCTCACAATGCTTGTCGAACTTCTTCGACGTATCTCCTGCAAGAGGCAATAAAGTAGGGAACACGGTGCTGCGCTGGACGATCCAATCCCCGTTCTCCTTGGGATGAAGAGCCTCCATCTTTCCGTTGGCTATCATCGAAGGGAAGGATACGCAATTCGTTATCGTAGCTCTCTTCTCCAGAACATGATATCCTTCATTCATAGTCATGATATCACGGTAATAGACTGATGCCTTCCCGTCGAAGCCTTTGTTCTTTACCAGCAATGTTATGGCAATACCAGTCTTACAACCGCGGTTAGTTCCAAGAACGAAAACGTTGTCTCCTTCCAGCTTATATGTCCCTGCACCATCCCCTCTAAGATTGAACACATAAATCTTGGAAAAGTCCCTCTCGATACACTTACGGAACCCTTCAAATGCTCTCCCGTTGATCCATCCGCTAGGCGTGACGAATGCTACGATCCCATCCTCGCCTCTGAGACGGTCGGTCGCCCAACGGAATGCCCGGATATAGTTGTCATAGACCGAATTCACATTGCCGATCTTGGAATCGAACTTGGACTCGTCCAAATATGTGGATTCGATCCTCGCATCTATCCCCGTGCGATACTTGCGCTTCTTGGCGTTATCATTAGCAGACTTCTGCGTCGCCCCATATGGCGGATTGCCGATGATCAGGGTGATCGGGGTGTCGTTCTCCTTGCGGATGATCGCCCTGTTCTTCCTGAAGTAGGAGTTCTCGATGAGATTGTCCTGGGATGCGGAACCGAACCTCCTGCAGATCTCCTCGATGTTGAACGTATCGGTCAGAAGGATGTTCTCGAAGGGAACATAGGATTCCGAACCGGTGATGCGCGAGTACGTGTTCTCGATGTTCACCGCTGCTATGTAGTAGGCCAGCAGAGTGATCTCGTTGGCGAACAGCTCCTTCCGGTACTTGCGCTCGAGATTCTCCTTCGTTATCAGTCCGGACTCCATCAGCCTGGCGATGAAGGTTCCAGTGCCGGTGAAGGGATCGAGGACGTTCACCCCCTCATCGTTGATGTCCCTGCCGAACTCCTGTTTGAGGACCTCCACGGCGGAATGGATGATGAAATCCACGATCTCGATGGGGGTGTACACCACCCCGTTGATGGCCTGGTCCTTCGGGAAGGCGTTCTTGAAGAACTTCTCGTACAGGGCGGTGATGACCTTCTGCTTCCCATCGACGGTATCGATCCTGGACAGGGTGCGCTCGACGCTGGCGTAGAACTCCTTCAATCTGTCGTCGATATCCTCCAATCCCTTCTTGGCGTCGATCTCCTTCAGCATCCCGTCGATCGTGTGGGAGACGCTGTTGTCCAGAACGAATCCCTCGTTTCCGAACAACCTCTCGAAGATCGGCTTGGTGACGATCTGCTGGGCGAGCATGGAGATCGCCTGCTCCTCGGATACGTTCTCGTTGACGCACATCATCAGAGCCGAATGATACTGCTTGAACCTGGTGTCGAAGACATCATCGTCGTAGTAGTCGCCGGTGCAGATCTGCTTCAGCCTCTCCATGAGATCCGGCATGACCTTGGCGACATCCTTGGCCCAGTTCTCGATGTACTCCCTGTCCCCGACCTTCAGAACGAGCCTGGCGAACAGGTTCCCGGTGAAATCGTCGAGACAGTACTGGCCCTTGTAGAGCTGCTCCAGCTCGTCGTTGTCGTTGTCCTTGGGACTGCTCCTGTCCACAGGGATGATCTTCGCGGCGTGGATGTGTCCTCCGATGTTGCTCTTCCTCAGCAGGAATGTGTTGATCTCGGCATCCAATCTCTCGTCGTGCGAACGAAGGGCACGAAGGACCTGCCAGACTACCTTGTACCTGTCGTTGTCATCCAGGGCGGTCTCGGCATCCTCGTCCCCCGGGATCAGGATGGGGATGATGATGTAGCCGTACTTCTTCCCGGGAGCGCGCCTCATCACACGTCCCACGGACTGGACCACATCGACGAGCGATCCCTTGGAATCCATGAACATGACTGCATCCAGAGCCGGAACGTCCACGCCTTCGCACAGGCATCTGACGTTCGACAGGGCATGGCAGTCCTCCTCGTCCCCCTGCTTCAGCCATGTCATCAGATCGTCGCGCTCCATGGCGTTCATGGAGCCGTCGATGTGCATTACCTCAGCATGGACGGGGGCTTCGGGAAGAGCAGCCAGTTCATTGAACCTCTCCGCGATGTCCTTGGAGCGCTTGATGGTACGAGCGAACATCACCGCGGACTTCATGTTGCCCGGATCGGTGTTCTTCAGCGTCTTGTCGTAAGCCATGTTCTTGCCCAGGGCGTTGAGGCAGCCCCAGATCAGCGTATCCATGTCGGCATCGATCTCCTTCTCGGTCTTCGACCATCTGCTGGTGACGCTGGCGGGCATCTCGCTCCCGCGGAGCGAGAGGATCATGACCTTGTAATCCGTGAGGAGCTCCTTCTCGACGGCCTGTCCGAACGAGATGTGATAGAACTCCTTCCCGTAAAGGGTCTCGTCATCCATGGAGCAGATGACAGCAGATGCATCCTTCGCCTTCTCCTTCCCCTTGACTCCGTATATCCTCGGAGTGGCGGTCATGTAGAGGCGCTTCCTCCCGGAGATGTTGTCGTTGCTGTGGACCTTCACGAAGGCGCTCTCGTCGGAATCCGCGAGGGTCACCCCGGTAGTCCTGTGGGCCTCGTCGCATATGATGAGGTCGAATTCCGGGAAGCCAAGCTTCTGGGCATCCATCACGGCATCTATCGACTGATATGTGGAGAACACGACGGTGAGCTTGCTCCCATCGCGATATTTCAGGATCCTGTTCGGATCCGTGGTGGCCGGCATGGCCAGGTTGTCCACCGTCTCTCCGACATCATCCTCCCTCTTCTTCTTGGAGACGTATGTATCGGAGCATACGCAGATCGGCTTGATGGAACGGACGGTGTTGGACGTCCATTCCCTGAGTGTCTGTCCGACCAGGGAGATCGACGGTGCTAGGAACAGGACGCAGCCGTTCCCGGGTACGAGGGATTCGGCTATGCGGAGGGATGTGAACGTCTTGCCTGTTCCGCAGGCCATTATCATCTTCCCGCGGTCGTTATCCTTGTAATAATCCGTGGCGGCGGCGAGCGCATCTGTCTGATGGGGCATCAGCTCGTGCTTCTTCAGTCTGGCCTCCGACCCCACGATCCCGTCGTCGATGAGGTCCCAATCCACCTGGGCCTCGTTGAGATCCTTCAGACCGATGAGGGTGACAGGGATGATCTGGCCTTCCTGGGAATCTATGGCATGGGAGCTCCAGCTGTTCGTCGTCGTGAAGATGATCCTGGCCGAGAACTGCGTCTCGGTTCCATCCGTCTCATGGAACCTCTTTCCGGAGATCGAGAGGAACGTATCCACGTCGGATTTCGTTACCTGGTGGCCCTCGGCGTAGCACTTGCACTGGATGGCCCAGTACTCGCCATCAACCGTCTTCGCGACGAGATCGATACCTGTATCCTGGACACCGAAGTCCCTCTTGACGAAGAAGTCCTCCCACAGGACCGCCCACTCTATGATATCCGAATATTGGGGGTCTGTCAGGAGATATCTCCTCATCAACTCCTCAAATCTGGAACCGAGTTCCTTCGTATTCTCCGAATCGGCACGGTATCTGGCGAGAACGGCATCTAAACCCATGGACATCACTCAATCTATCAATCAGTCTTTTTAACAGATTCTGTTTCATCTAAAATCTGGAAAAATATTTTATTGCGGATTTTAACATCCTTTAACAAATGGTCAAAATCGATAACTTCAATGTGAGCTTTTAAATTACTATACCAACGATAATAGGAACGGCCATCATATAGTCTGAAAAAATCCATATTCTCTAGCAGTTTACCTAAAGAATTTTCGTCGATATCGCATAAGATATAACAATGGAATATCGCCCCATCAGCGATTTTAACTGTTCTGCCATTGTAATCAGAAATGGTATGGTCCTTGAGTTCATTGATATAGTACATTATCTGCTTCAACACATCCATATCTGTACGCTCAGGGCGCTTGAATTCTATGATGGTAACTGCACTGATCACTCCATTGCGTTTATCTGAAAAAATACAGACATCAGGGCGATCATCTTTATCGGAATCAGTAAAACTTTTAAGACAAGTGTCGGAATGCGAAGATGTGAAGGAGTAATAATTCAGCCTGTCATCGAGTAGCCATAGATTACAATTATCCAAAGTTAGTTTATGATTATTCAAATGTCTGGGCATGAATATATCGTGGATAATATTTTCTTTGACATATTTCTCCTTACCATCACTTTCCGACCAATATGAATTAAGTGATTTTTCCAAAATGTTGATTATGTATTTCCTATGAGACATGTATTTAGCTAAGGCAGCATGTTGGGCTTCACTCATTTTCTCAAATATCTCTGTCCTCTCATCATCAGAACCCCAGTCCAGACTCTGATTCAATACTTTCTTAACATCGAAAACATAATTCGATTCCAAAATTGCATAACCCTTGTTCATCACAGAGTACAATTCACTTTCCGACATGTCGGGTGTGATTTCATCGATTATTTTGGGATAATTCTTACGGACATAATCGAATTCTTGATTATTAGATATGAATTCTTCAAGATGCTTCTCACATTCTATTCTGTATTCATTTAAAATAGGTGATAGAAACGATAGAGAATTTGTAATCAACACATCTTTAATTTCGGCCATTGACACAACGTCGGGGTCGGTAATATCGATATTTTCAGGTATATTGAATCCAGACCGATCCGACGTTACACTCTGATTCAACAATTCGCCAGACACATATGCAGTGTAGGAGTAATACTGATTGTTTCCATCAACAAGTTTTACATCCTTAAGAATAGATTCTGAAATCACTTCACGTGAATTCGCACAGTATGATAATTTGGCAACGGACTTACTCTTACACTCTTCCTTAAGAAGATGATTCACAGTGAACTGTTGACCACGAACCGTTAGTTCTTCAGTTTTGACATTATAATTCCTTTCACAATATAATTGACGTAAGGAAACATGAACGCCAGAGCTATCGGTTATTGTAATATCAGGCTTCACTCCTTGTATGTAGTATGAAATGCAATGATCAAGAACAATATCTGCCAATCTGTCAACATTCGTTGATGTACCTTTTCTAAAATTCTCACGAACAGAAGACAACTTTATTGTGGTGATGGGCGTATCATATTCAGAGGGACCGCACTCCGTATTCCGTATACCATTTACTCTATCAAAGTCGAATGAGATGTGTTTCATTCCAGTTTCACTAGAATAATGACTATCTACGTGCACATTATTGAATACTACTAACCACGTCAATCTTCCAATTCCTTTACAACCTAGATCAAGTTTGTACTCCGAATCAAGAGTATCAAAGGAATCATAATTATCTTCGTTGAAACCTGCCCCATGATCTATTATTTCAAAACTGTTAATTGTCTGCTTTGTCGTTTGATTTCCTGGAACGAAACTTGAACCATCTAAATTAGCTTGATCTGTTCCGTAATTAATCCTGACTATTATCTCTCCACCTCTTTCATCAGGAGTTGCTTGAATAGAATTAACGACTGCTTCCAAAACTGCAATCAGAGGTGATCCTTTGAACTCTTGTTCAAAATTTCTCACCCTACCAGGAATGCTACTCTTCATACCGACACTATGTTGTGATTGTGTCCCTCCTAAAATAACATATCTACCCTTCTTTCCATCATCTGCAATCACAGGGTCACTTCCGGAAGGTCATCACAGATAGCCGCAAGTATCCACCCCTCCATCACAGCATCGTCCAACGCCCTGTGCGTCTGCCTCATCCCCAGACCCCTGGGGTCGTCGGGACACAGCACCCTGTACGCATCCTCCGACCTTATCCATTTCCCGAGGAACCTGTCGTCCTCCGAGATCAGCCTCCTCTGAAGCTCCTTGTCCTCTATCGAATCCGACCTCGCCCGCCTCATGACCTCCTTCGTGGCGAGGTCCATGATGTCGTATCTCCTGGCGGTGATCATCCTTATGCTCCACGGCTCGTGGTACAGGAACCTGCCGAAGTCAAACCCCGCGTTGTACGCCGTTATGGCCTTCCCATGGACGATCTCCCTCACCTCCCTCACAACGGCATCCAGATCCTTCTCCGCGTTCAGAGTATCCTCTATCCTCATGTCCGAGTTCCTGTAGATCCATATCCCCTTCGAACCGTCCATGTTCACGTACTCCGAATCGAACTCCCTGATGTCGTCGTACCTTATCATCTCGGAATACACCGGCGTGACCTCTCTCGAAAGCTCGTCGTACTCCGCCACCCCGAACTCCAGGACCCTGTCCCTCGGGTACCCCTCCAATCCCGTCGTCTCCGTGTCGATTATCAGCACCATGCCCTCATCACCTGAACCCTGTCACCCTACATGGGGCAAAGCGTTTCCGAAAGCTCCCTCTCCCTGTCCGAAAGCATCCTCAGCCTCTGCCTCCCGGAATCCGTGATACGGTAGCACATCACCTCGAAGAAGGCCAGGGGGAACACGTCCCCCTCCTCCAATCCGAACGCTCCTTCCACGTACCGTCCGTCCATCAATTTCAAGATCTGCTCCTCCGACAGCATCGGAGCCTCCACCCTCTTCGACGGGAAGACGATCTTCATCTCCTCCCCCCGTCAAGAGAATCCGCGTACTCGGTCATCATCGGCACGAGTTCTTTCAATCCCTCGAACCTCCCGACCATCCTCGCAAGCCTGCGTACCTCTCTGGCCTCCTCCCTCCTCGAAAGGACATCCTCCGGAACGCCGTCCCCGAACAGCTCCTTCACATCGGGATCGGACAGCATCCTGAACTCGTGACGGAACACCATCATCCCATCCTCCAACCTCGGACGGACGGAGACGCATCTCGCTATCCCGTCATCCACACGGAAGCAGCAGCCCCTACCGACGATCTGTTCCGGACACTCGACTGCAACCGTCCCGTCCGACACCAGCCTCTCCATCGATTCCTCGGGAATCTCCGGAACCCGAACCATCGACACCGACGGGGATCTCATGACACCACCCCGATAACGAGGATGGAAAATAGTCCTAGCAGAATGGAAGGAAGGGAACCGTATCCTCCACTCAAGGCGACACCCCCTTCTTTCCATCCCCTTCCGGTTGATTTCCGGGGATGTTCGGACCCTTGTTTCCATCGACCCTATTCTCCACCCTTTTCGCACGGCATTGGGCCTTCTCCTTCGCCTTGCGACGACGGATAACACACCTGTACTGTTCGAGTAACACCGTGTCCTCGGTACCGGAGTCCTTCGCCCTCTTGAGACGGATGCGGTACTCGTCGGACCGATCGGGGAGATCGCAGCTCTCCCTCCGGCAGAATGTCTTACCGCGGACGGCGTTCGATAGGGTGTGACGCTCGATGCCCCACATCTCGGCGATGACCTCGACGGATGCTCCCCTATCGACCAACGCGAAGAAGTCCGAGACGGATTTCACGACGGTTGCGGGAGTGACCGTCTTCACGATCCTTCCCTCGGGATCCCGCTTCTCCCTCTCCCTCGGTTCCGTGAGTATCCTGCCGTCGGGCATCAGAGGGATGTCATCGGAGAATGCGAATCCCACCGAACGGGATACGTGTCTTCCCTCGGCGATGTTCTTGTCCACGGAATCGCGGGTCTTGCGGGTCTGCTCCTTGACGAACAACGAATCCGTAGCCGACTTGTACGTATCGAGATGCAACGCGGCTTCGGAACTACCCGATAATCCGCCGTATCCGGCGTAGATCGCTTCGCACCGGTACATATCGAGGACCGCCTTGAGACGGTTGAGCTCGTCGGGACCCTTGCGGGTGAGACGGGATGAATCGTACACCACGAGATAGTGGGGTTGCTTGGAGACCACGGCTCCGATCAGCTGTCCGAAGTCGTCGCGGTCGTTGGTTGTTCCCGATATCCCGTCGTCGTGGAACTCGCCTACAATTTCAACACCGTTCTGCCGGCACCACGAACGGCACGTCTTGAGTTGGGTGTCGATGGAGACACCCGACTCCGCCTGTCCTTTCGTGGACACGCGGGCGTAGATGACGGCGGACTTCCCCTGTCTGAGGATATCGTCGCCCATCGGTACGCACCCCCGATGGAGATGAAAAGAGGCGGACGGGGACGGATCGTCCGCCGTCCGCAGAGGAAGGCGCACCATGCCACTCCTTCTGTGAGATCGTACATGCCGGAAGCCCGGCATGCTCTCCGCGGACATTCCTCGATACGGGATTCCGAATCAAATAGGTTCGGGATCAGAACAAAAGTGGGATGAAGATGCGGACGTATCCAGGCCGTCCGCTGTCCGCGAAGGATGGCACAACGTGCCGTTCCGGATGTGGCGACAAGCATACCGGAATCCAGGAACCTCCGCGGACGATTCCATGTACGAGATTCCGAATCAAATAGGTTCGGGATCGAAATGGTACGGAAAGGCGGACAGGAGCAGATCGTCCGCCGTCCGCAGAGGCGGACGCGCTTTGCCTCTCCCGCTGTAACACCGTACATGCCGGGAACCCGGCATGCTCTCCGCGGACGACCGATGGTACGGGTTCCGGGGTTATGAGGGTTTCCGATCATAGGTCCCTCTCCCTTACGAACGAATCGAGCATCCTCTTGAGTTGGACCATGCTGTCGTACTCGCCGACGGTCATACCGCCGGCGGAGATCAGATGGCCGATCTCGTCGGACAGCGACGACGTGAGCGCGACCGCGCTGATGTACGGGCACGTACCGCGTACGGTCATAGGTCCGCCTCCTCGGGATCCTCCCATTCCTCGGTCATGGCCTCCCAATCGATCGATACCCCCTGCATGTGGGCGACCGCACCCTCGAACTCCTCCCAACAGTTCTCGGGGCATTGGACATCGACCGAGAGACCGTCGCATACGAACACCGCCTCGCGTATGAGGAAGAAGGCTCCGATGTCCTCCAACCTGCGGACGATTCCCTCGAACCCTCCGAGGGTCAAGTCCCGATCGAACAGAAGGATCGCATCGCACGTCATGGGAGCATCCTCCTACCGATGATGGGTTGGTCGGGATCCGGCTTGGGGATCGCGACTATCGCGTAGAGGTCGCCGTCCATGCGGATGTCGTAGTCCGCGTATCTCGGATCGTTCCTGAACTCGGTGATCCTGCCGACGGCCTCCCCGACGGGGATCCCGCTCTCGCGGATGTCCATGAGGACGATGCGACCGTTGGATGACAATGGAACGGAACGGGGCCTGATCGGACGGCGTTTGATGTTGGTGCCCAGACGCAACGATGCTTCATGGATGGCATCGGCGAACCCGTCGTCGTCCTGAAGACGGGATAGGACCTTGAACGCCTCCGACTCGGCCAGCTTCCAACGGGGATCGCTCGGATCCATGCGGAAGGTCATGAGAAGACCTCCTCGGAATCGAACGGAAGAATGGATGGATCCGACGAGGGGTCGCCACACCCCATAGGGCCTATCGCCGTGCACAGCGACTCGCCGAGTCCACCGATTCCGTCATGGAAGGACCGGACCTTAACGGTTCCCGTACTCTCGGAATCGGAATGAAGGATTACGGAGGACGGCATAACGTCGAGACCGTCTCCGACTGCACAGACCGGGGGGAGCGCTACCCTGCCTAATCTCCCGATAGGATCCTCCACCGCACGCTCGACCGTGGGATCCCCATCTGCACGGAAGATATCGGTCGCGGACCTATAAAAAGTCGGCGAAAGAAGGTTCGGGATCATTGTCCACGCCTCCTTCCCAGATATTCGAACGGACGGAGTATCCTGGCGCGGATTCCGCGCGGGGGGTTCCTCTCGTCGAAGAAGTCGTTGTCACTGGTCACGATGATATCCGCATCCAGCACATCCGCGGTGTAGAGGATCTCCAGATCGGAATCGTCGCGCATGGAGTATCTGGCCCGGAGCTCTTCGAGAGGGATGATGGCAATCTCAACGACATTCGGACAGAGTTCCCGGACCTTCGCAATGATCTCCTCGCGCGACATTGAGCACTTGCTCTTGTCGGCCTGTCTGGCGCACTGCATGAGGATGATGTTCGAGATGACGAGATCGTCCTCCGAACGGGCCTTCTCGAATACCGGGACCAGCCTCTTCGACCTGTACGCGATGACCGCCATGATTACGCCGGTGTCCACCACGACACGGTCCTTCCGACGGGCGGTCATTGGTACCCCTCCAATGTCTTGAGGTCCGCGGTTTGAGGAACGTAGGAATCGTCGGCCTTGGTCCGTGCGATGTTGACGAGGTTCTCGGCGTTTCCGAGGATGGCCTGAGCGGTCCTGTCCTGAACGTCGATGATCTTCCCGAGGACCTGATCGATCGCGTCGAGTCTTGCGATGGCGACGGCACATCCCGATCTGGCTTGGACTGCGACCGAAGTAGCGACAGCGGCCTGCGCCTTGGCTTCCATCACATGAGTCGGGAGATTGGCGAAGATCTGGACCTTATCCCAACAGTCGGGGTTGGTCATCTCCGCTTCCGGACATCCGGGGCTTCCGTCCATGATGATGTCGTTGTCCTTCTCGTGGCCGTGCGGTAGGAATTGGGTGAGCGGTGAGTTCCTGATGGCGTACTCGAACGTGGAGTTCCCGTCGAACTTCGGATCGGTCAGCATCCAACCCGTGTTCTTGAGGATGGTCGCCACTTTGAGGGCGCGGTCGATGAAGAGCTCCCGCGCTTCATCCTCGGAGCGAAACTCCTTCGGATCGAGGAAGATACGCTTGGGCGCGAGGGCGAACGTCTCGGATCCGCGCGACCCCTTCCTGTATGTGAGGCCCACGTCCTGCCCGTTGATGTTG
>ERZ1026854.1072-NODE-1072-length-18078-cov-4.605560_pt1 | contig 18078 bp, 20 predicted proteins | sample MGYA00380157_ERZ1026854 | MGnify/ENA primary metagenome ERZ1026854 (study PRJEB33269, sample SAMEA4719793) | human gut metagenome | biome: human-associated habitat; feature: organic feature; material: feces | place: Cameroon | collected 2013-10 ...
ATCACGGCGAAAACACCCATGGCAAGATCGAACTGAAACGCCAGTCTGTAGAGGTCCTTTGAAAAATATCCGATCAGCTTGACGGCGCCGCATACCACTAACAGAATCCCCACCACGATACCAAGCAGCTTTGTTGGCATATCCGGATTGAACATGAGAAGGATTCCACCCAAACAGAACATAAGGGAAATTGTGATATAGCCCGCTTTCGCAACGCAGACGCTTTTTCTGATCTTCATATCTTTCTTCACCTCTTTCGTTTTTGTATTCTATCGGGTTTCTCCCCTCCTGAAAACGGACATAAAAAAAGCAATGTACAAATTTTGCACATTGCCTTGTGATTATCTGATTTTTGGGCATTTCCCTTAAAATGTCTGAATCAGGACTTCTGCACTCGCTCGAAAGCCTCCGCCACATTGCCCTTCAGCATGATGCCGAGCCTGCGGATCATCTGCTCCGGGTCGTACTTCATCCCACCGTTCAGCCAGTCCAGAATCATGCCCACCAGCGCTGATTTATAGAAATCCGCAATCAGTTTTTTGTCCTCTTCCTTCACCCGGTAACCGCCGGAAACCGTCTCCACATAGCGCTGCATAACGCCCCCTGCTATGCTGTTCAGGTAGCGCTCCACCTCTTCTCGCCTGACGGAATTGTAAATGTGGTACACGACCCGCTTGTTCTGCAGCGCAAACTGTGCCGCCGTAATAAAGCTCTCCTCCCACGACTCCATCCCGGTCTCGCCCGCAAACGCCTTCTGTGTCTCCGATTCCAGAATCTTCTCCACAAGCGCCGGAATGTCTGCAAAATGATAGTAGAATGTATTGCGGTTGATGCCGCAGTCCTCCACAATGTCCTTGATCGTAATTTTATCCAACGGTCGCTCATTCAGTAATTTTACGAAGGATTCAATGATCGCCCGCTCCGTAAACTGTGCCATGCCGCACCTCCGATGTAATGTCAACTTTTTTATGCGGCAAGTATATCATATTTTTCGGATTTTGCCCACTCTAAAAAGATAACACAAAAGAGCCCGTCATTTACCGGGCTCTTTCAAAGCAGCTAGCGGGAATCGAACCCGTCTCTCCAGCTTGGGAAGCTAGCATTCTACCGATGAACTATAGCTGCACATCTATTAAATATGTTAGCACAACTACCGTTAAAATGCCAGTAAAATTTGCAAAAACCTCCGGGCAGATCGCGGCGGTAGGTTCATCGAAGCTCTTATACAGTATGGTGTCCGGCCCATTGGGCAGTTTTGACGCATCCTCCCACAGGCCTGCAAGCTTCAGGACGTGTTCCAGCTTCAGTGACAGATTTTTCAATGCGTATTTCTCCGCCTTGGAATACTTGAATGAAATGTTTCGGAAGCACCTGTTGAGTTCAAGCTATGCAAAGTTTAGAAACTCAACCTGCAAATTCTGTCCGCCCGGCTTTTGAAGATTATGGAATCCTTTTCTTCACGCAGCAGAAAAGCCCCGGCAATGCGCACATTGTCAGGGCTTTTCAAACAACTTCTTCTTTTCTATACCGTAGGGGCACCCTGCCCCTTTCCGCCGAACAGGGATTTGCGGTTCTCCTTATACTGCTTCCGGCAAAGATGGAGGATCAATTCCTCCACAGATGCCGCAAAGGCAATGCCACAGGTGATCCAGAGATATACGACACCGGAGGAAAACGCGAGCATATAGGGAAGCAGGAATACTGCGCCCCCGGTCAGCTTGTTGAGCAGCGTGTGCACGGAGGCGAAACGATGAAATTTAACCGCCGCCACAACATAGGCCGTCAGCCGCACAAGCAGGACTGCCGCCAGAAAGTACCAGATTGGCCGCGGCGCCATCTGCCACAAAACCGGGAAAAAACGGATCAGCAGCACACTGTAAAACAGCAGATCCGCCACACTGTCCAGCTTTGCGCCAAATTCGCTGTCCATTCCGGTCTTTCTCGCGATCCAGCCGTCCAAAGCGTCCGTCAGGCCGGTAATTGTATAGACTACAAAGAACCAGACCGAATACAGCGTAAGAAAAGGCAGGACAAGGGAAAAAACAATCCGTACAGACGTAATGGTATCCGCTGTATTCCACCTATGTTTTTCCGGTTTTTTACTTTTTGTAAACATTTTGATCCCCATTTCGCAAATGCTCTTGTTATGTCTTTCTTCTAAAGAAGAAGACGGATCACCCGATTCTTCCAGTCCGCATACGGCTGATAGCGGAGCGGAATATCCGGGTGGTTGCGGCTGTCAACCACGCTCTTTCTGTGGCTGAACGTTTCAAAGCCCGTCTTTCCGTGGTAGCCGCCCATTCCGCTGAAGCCCACACCGCCAAAGGGCATATGGCTTGTGGACAGGTGTACGATCGTGTTGTTGATGCAGCCTCCTCCAAAGGAAAATGTCCGGAGCGCCCACTCCTTCATTCCGGGATTTTGTGTGAACAGATAAAACGCCAGCGGCTTCTCAAAATTCTTTATGATCTTCTCAAGCTGCTCCGGTGTTGAATAGGTCAGAACCGGGAAGATGGGGCCGAAGATCTCCTCCTGCATAATGGGGGACTCCACCGTTATGTCCTCCAGAATGGTGGGCTCGATCTGTAATGTCTCCTCACAGCTTCTTCCCCCGCAGTAGATCTTTTCGCCCTTCATAAGCCCGCAGAGCCTATGAAAATGCTTCTCATTCACTATACGCGGATAATCCGGATTTTTCAAGGCATCACCGCGTTCCATCCGGGAAAGCTGCGCCGCCAGCTCCTTCAGGAATTTTTCCTTTACGTCCTCATGCACCACCAGATAATCCGGTGCAACACAGGTCTGTCCCGCATTCAAAAGCTTTCCGAACGCGATTCTCTTAGCGGCAATCCTGATATCCGCCGTCCTTCCCACAATGCAGGGGCTCTTTCCGCCAAGCTCCAGCGTCACCGGCGTCACATACTTTGCCGCCTTTTCCAGCACCAGCTTTCCCACCGTCACGCTGCCCGTAAAGAAGATGTAATCAAAACGCTGCTCCAGCAGAATGGCGTTTTCTTCTCTTCCTCCCTCGATCACAGCCACATACTTGGAGGGAAAGACGCTCTCCACAAGCTTCTTTAAAACTGACGATACTGTCGCTGCGTATGCAGAGGGCTTCAGCACCACGCAATTTCCCGCCGCAATCGCATCAATCAACGGTTCCAGACACAACAGCACCGGATAATTCCACGGCGCCATAATCAGGGTTACACCATACGGCTCCGCCACTGTGTAAGTGCGTGAGGGAATTTGTGACACATCTGTCACTGTTGCTTTCGGCTTCATCCAGCGATACAGATGACTGCGCACAAATTTCAGTTCTGCTCTCGTCAAGCCGATCTCCGCCATTCTGCTCTCCGAACCGGATTTGTGTAAATCCCGGTATAGGGCATCGCACAATTCTCCCTCATAGCTTTCCAGCGCACCTTCCAGCCGTGCCAGCGCCGCCTGGCGGAATCCGAATGTCTTTGTGATTCCGGTATCAAAAAATGCCCTCTGCCGCTTTATGACAGACATAATTTTATTCTGCTCCATCCGCTCTTCCTCCTGTCTTTCCTCTCGCCCGGCACAATGCTTCAATAGCGGTTATGCACTTTCTCCGCAAAGCACATGCATTCCCGGATTTCAATCACCGTTCCGTCATCCAGCACCGCCCTGCCCGACATTTTCCCGAAAACCTGATGCTGGTCGCTCTCCACCACCAGTGCATTGATCCTTGCCGCCCTGTCCATGACCGGAAGGAAGTCCATTTCAAATCGCCCATCACTGGAAGAGAACTTCCACGGGCTCATATAGTCATCCTTTCCATCCTCCGTTTTGGGAATTTCAAAGGTGATGTCGTCCAGCTTATGCGCCTTTCCGTCGTAAAAAATGATATTCTCGCTGGCGGCGCTGTTGTCCCCGAATCCATAACCGATGTTAAAGCCGAAAGCGTGTCCGTCCACCCGGCAGTTTCCGTTAGCCCAGTACCATGTATTGTCGTAGGTCCAGACGCCCCTTCCCCAGTCCAACGTTCCGAAGTCCGTCTCCGGGCAAAACTCATACCGGACGCCGTCATATTCCGCGAATCCGTACGCCTGCATGCAGTTGGTTTTCTGGTTGTAGTAAAATGCCGTTCTCTTTCCCTTCCACGGGATGGAGATCACCATGTTATCTCCGGGCTTCTGGCAAAGTACAATTTTACAGTGAAACGGTTTTTCTTTATAGAAACGCTCAAAATGACACTCCAGCGTGCGGATCAGATTGCCGTCCCCATCCTTTTCCACGTTGAAGTTCATCTTTAACCGCTTATCCGCATAGCTTGTTCTGCCTTCCTCCGCATGGGAGGGCAAGTGGAATTTTCCCATGGGAAACAGGTTCAGTATGGTTTCCGTATGCTCCCAGTTTTCCTTAAAATTCAACAGGGAGACCGACTGCAGCCCGATGTAGCCGTCGTCGGAAATGGTCAGAGCAATGCCGAAGCCCTGCCCCATTACCAGATAATAGTCCCACTCCTTGATGCGGAATTTGGGCGCCTTGACCGCCTTCCTGTCATAGCATTGCAGCTGTGACCGTGCCCAGCCGCAGTCCAAAAGACTTCCGTCCTCACGAAGCAACGGCTGCTTTGTCAGAATCTCGTGATTGCGTTTTTCCATACCCTGTCCCCCTTCTCGGTTTCATCGACGCACTTACCGTCGAAGTGTTTTCAGATACGCTTTCTGCTCCTGCGTAATGCGGAAGCTCTCCCGCGCTTTCTGAATCGTTTTGTTATGTATCCACGCCCCCAGCCTGTTGTCCTGCAGATAGGGAATTGCAACGTCCCACTGCTTTGCCAGCGCTGTTGCGAAAAACCACGCGATCATCATATTCACATAATACTCTTCGGAACACACGCCTGCAGGTATTTCCAGATACTCCGGGCGAAAATCCTCATCCAGATAATGAGTCATCAGCATCTCCAGTCCAAACCGGCAGGTATAGGTTTTTTCGGAGGCAGACCACTCCCTTACCTTCGCGATCAGCTCGGTTCTGTGTTTCCGGAATATCTTCGGTGACAGGATATCACAGACCGCCCAGTTGTCCACATACGGGAGGAACTCCTCAACGGCCTGCACACACTCCTCATAGTCCTTCAGCCCGGACAAAAGGATCCCATGCAGCATATTTTCATCATAGTATTTATGCGGCAGAGCCCTCAGGAAATCCCTGCACTCCGGATCTTTTCCGTACTCCTTTGCAAGCCGCCTTGCATCCGGCACCCTGACGCCGATAATCTTTTCTCTTGAAATATTCGGCACCAGACCGCTGTGAAAATCCCCATAGGCTTTATCCTGAAGTTCAAACAACCGCTCCGTTACATTCATGGTTCTTCTGCCTTTCCGCCATCCTGTTTTTCATATTTTTCCAATCTTGCTGCGCTACGGCCTCTGTCAGGTATATTTTAACATATTACGGCAGAAAACCATAGACCTGTCTCTTTTTTATTCCCGGTACCGGTACGGATTACAATACCTTGGAACCGTTGACCGTCAGCTTGAAGCTTGCATTCAGCATTTCCGCCGCTCCCCTGCACATCATCATACGTCCGAGAAAAATCTCGAAATATTCATACATGCTGCAAATTTTCGGATCGATCTGCAGGTTTAATGAAATCACTCCTTTTTCTACGTTTATTTTTAGATGCGTATCGGTTACCGCATAGTTTACTCTGTCGTGCTTGTCGAAGGTTGCTTTGTTCTTGGTACGCACCCTACTCCTGCGCACATCTGTCTTATCCGCGATGATCAGTGCCGCCGAGACCGGATCCGTGGCGCCTTCGGTCGATTCATCGTGCAAGCCGATCGCTGAAACAATCTGCACCCTGTCCTCCAAAGAAATGTCCGTCTTTTTCAAAATATCATTTGCCAGAAGTGCTCCGTACTCCGCATGATGCGTCCTGTTCACGGCGTTTCCGATATTGTGCATAACCCTTTTTGATAAATGCCAGTTTTTCTTTGTTCTTCTTGATGTCTTCATAAGTCATAATTTTTTCCTCCAATGAGGCTTTGTTTTGCATTCTTTTCTGCATTTTGAGTTACGCATCAATCTCTTCCTGTATCTGCTGGATCTGTTCTTCGCTGTAGCCGGTATAAGCACAGATATCCCGGATTGGTGCACCCAGGCGGAGCATGTTTTTTATGATAACCGTGATACCCTGCTGCATTCCTGCCTGTATACCCTGCTGTATTCCCTCGTTTCTCTCATCCTCCAGCCATTCCCTCATTGCCTGACACATATCATACTCCTCCTCTTCTGCTTCACGGTTCATATACTGTTCCCTCTCCTCCCACATCTGCGGCACATTGAGCAGGGCGGACAACACTTCAAGGGCAGCGGCGGTACATGGTTTCCGCCTCTGCCACTGTTTTTGTCATAAATTGAGTAAAAGTGGCAGAAATGCCGGAATGTGCCGAAAATGCACGTTTCATTGATTACTCTTGATTTCTATATTGTATGATCAAAAGCCGTATTTGTCAAGCGCCCGTTCCCAAGCTCAGGAAAATTCCCTCTCATGTCCTTTGAAAAAGTCATAGTACGCCTATACCTCCTCGAAGCAGTACCGGATCCGGAGTACCCCCTGCTCCAGACTCGCCCCCGCACTGCCTCCCATGGCCTCTGTCAGCAGTTTGCTGATCGTCAGCCCGAGACCGCTGCCCTCGGTGGTGCGGGATTTCTGCGTCATATAAAAACGTTCAAACAAATGCTCCACATCCTCCGCCCGCAGCGCATCCGTGTCATTTTCAAAAGAGAGGCAGACCTTCCCGCCGTCCCGGAATACCCGAAGACAAAAATAGCTCTTTGCATACCGGAGTGCATTTTGGAACATGTTGGAGAAAATGCGCTCCATAGCCCCTGTGTCCGCGCAGATAAACATTGCCTCCGCCGAAATGTCCGTCAACTGCACGGCGAGTCCTCTCTCCTCAAACTGCTGGTAAAAGGTCAGCGCAGTCTCCCTTGCAAAACGGCTCACATCCAGCCTTTCCGGCTGCAGGCGGTAATCGTTTAACTCCAGTCGGGACAAGTCATAAAAATTACCGATCAGGCGCTGCAGGGATCTTGCTTTCCCGGATATATTTTTCACCATCTCAAGGTTTTCCTCATCCATACCGCTCACATCCAAGAGCTCCAGATATCCGATGATGGCGGTGAGAGGCGTCCGCAGATCATGGCTGATATTTTCAATCTGCGCCCGAAGCTCCCTCTCCCTGTTGCGGTATGTGATTTTCTCCTTCCGGGTAACCAGAATATACGCATTGACCGCCTCCAGAAAGCTTTCTGCCTCCTTATCGGGAAACGAAATATGCAGAATCCGGTTTTCCTCCGGATTCTGCCCTATCTCTTCAAGCTCCTTCGCTTCCCGCCTCAGATTTGCTCTCAGGCGGTAAAAGCGTACCGTATACAGAATTGCCGCAAAAGTTGTAATGATGAGAGCCACTGCCATCAGATACGCTCCTCCCTGTTTTGTCCCGTTCCGTCCTACTTAAATTCTTTTCTTGAAATGCCCACCAGTCCGATCGCCATAAAGATCACGATTCCCGCAATACCGGAAACCAGACACTTGATCATACCGCCTTCTGTCATAAACGCCATGACATAATGCCCTGCGTCGTTCATTTCCCCCGCTCCCACCGCGTGGTAGATCAGCCAGGGGCTCAGCCTTGCAAAAAACTTAAATTTCATCCCCAGAAGATTACATACAGAAGGGAATAGCATGATAAGCCCGATCCACGACCACATTCCGGCATCCCTTGTAGGCATTAATGCCAGAAACATATATACGCCGATCTCTCCCGTCATAAAGATGGGGATGTTCAGCAGCACGCCTCTGAGCAGCATGTAAATAGCCTCTCTTCCGCTGTTTTCCAGCATAAGATAGGCGCTGCCGATAAAAATGGCAAGTACGGACGCAATCGCTAGAGCGGAAACAATCATCCCCGCTATCACCTTGCCTGCAAAGATTGTCCACCGGGAATACCCGAATGCAATGCTGTTCATCCATGTCCGGTTTTTATATTCGTCCGAAAAAACCATGGGTCCCAGAAGCAGCGTCAGAAACAACACAAAGCCAAAAGCATTTGTCACCATAGAAAAGGCAAAGTTCGTGGATGCGTACGGAAAATCATCGTAACGCACACGGAAAATGTAAAGCACCAGATTCATCGCCAGCAAAAGTGCCGCGCACCCACCTGTCAAAAGATAAATGGACTTTGTATGTGCTATCCTGTATAATTCACTTTTTATATAATTTATCATTCTATCTCCCCACCTTCCTCGCCAATCAACTGCATGTAATAGTTTTCCAGGTTGATCTCCTTCATCTCAAAGCCCAGCAGACCGATTCCGTGCTTCACCGCCAAAGCGCTGTAATCCTGAATATTGTCCACCCGCTCCAGAATATGGATGCAGTTTCCGGGCAGCACCCTATATTTCGTACAGAGCAGCTCCGTCTCGAGCAATGCCGCATAAGCAGCGGCGTCCGTCACCTTGATCTCCAGATAAGCACAGCATTTCTCCCGCAGCTTCTCCGCTGAGATCTGTTCCACCACCTCTCCTTTATTCAAAAATTCGTAGTCGGTGGCGATGTTCTGAAGCTCGGTCAGAATATGGCTGGAAATCAGAATGGTAACACCCTTCTCCCTGTTCAGCTTCAGAAGAAGATTTCTGATCTCTACAATTCCCGCAGGATCCAGACCGTTTATAGGTTCGTCCAGAATCAGAAACTCCGGTTCTCCCATCAGCGCAAGGGCAAGTCCCAGCCGCTGCTTCATCCCGAGGGACAGGTTCTCAAATCTGCGTTTTGCAACATTTGAAAGCCCAACCTCCTCAAGCATCCTGTCAACCACATTCTTTCCGGGGATGCCTCTCTGGATCCGGTAATATTCCAGATTCTGTTTTGCGGTCAGCTTCGGATAAAAGCCCGGATTCTCGATGATGGCGCCCGTTCTTTTGCGCACGGCTCCCAGATTTCCCTTGCTGTCCGCTCCCAGCATGACAAAGCTTCCCTCCGTGGGATAGATCTGCCCTGCCAGAATTTTCAGAAAGGTCGTTTTTCCCGCTCCGTTGTTGCCTACAAGTCCATAGATGCTGCCACGCCGGATCGCAATGGAAGCATTCTTCAGCGCTGCGGTCTGTCCGTACAGCTTTGTCAGCTTGCTGCCTGTTACAATCATTTCTTCACTCATTCTTTCACTCCTCTCTCAAGTACATTGCAATGATACACAATGCACCGTAAAAAAGTCTTTTAGAAAGTTTAAAGAAATCATAAAGATTGCATTCACGCCAGCTTAAAGCCGATTCCCCACACCGTCTTTATGTATTCCCCCTCGTCCAATGCCGCAATTTTCTTCCGCAGATTGCTGACATGCACATTCACAGTGTTGTCCTCCCCGTAATAGCCACCCTGCCAGACCTGCTCATACAGACTCTCCCGGGAAAAAATCTTGCCCGGATTCTGCAGCAGAAGCAGGAGGATCTCATACTCATGTCCGGTCAGGGAAAGCTCCTTCCCGTTCACCCGCACCTCTCTGGCAGAGGGAAGCAGCTCCAGATTCCGGTAGGTCATCCTTTCCTCTCCCACCGTATCCTTACACAGTCTGTGGTAACGCTTGAGTGCCCTGTTGACCCGTGCCACGACCTCCTCCTGCTCGAAGGGTTTAGTCAGATAGTCGTCCGCGCCGAGCTCCAGCAGATTCACCCGATCCTCCAGCGCAGTCTTTGCGGAAAGCACAATAACCGGGATCTCGCTCTTCTCCCTGATGTGAGAGAGCAGTTCCTCACCCATCATGCCGGGCAGCATCAGATCCAGCAGAATCAGACTGTACCCGGACGCCTCCGGTGAGGAAAGACGCAGCCACGCCTCGCTTCCCGAGAACGCCTGCACCACCTCATATCCCTGCCTTGTCATGATTTTCGCCAGGATCCGGTTGATGTCCGCATCATCCTCCACAATCAAAATCTTAACCATTACGCTTCTCTCCCGTCCCTCAAAAAGCCCTCTCCCAGACCAAGCACAATAAACATCTGGGAAATATTCATAATCTGCCAGAAACTGAACAGATTGTTCACCATGTAACAGAAAATACCGAGCCCGCACGCCGCGCACCACACCTGTGTCCGGCTTTTTCGCAAAAATCTCCCCACGGCTGTAAGCAGCATGCCGCCAAACCCGATCACACCGAACACACCCATATTGACCAGAACAGAAAGAAGCTCCCCGTGGGCATTGGTGAGCCGGTGATTGCCGAAGGATGCCTGCGTTGCCGAAAGAAGCGCCTCATCCTGTCCGCTGTATATGTAGGCAGCCATGCAGTCCGGGCCCACGCCCACCAGCCTGTGCAGGGTGTCCTGAGAAAGCCATGTCTGCACGCCGATACTCCATGTCGCGCCCCTTGAGCTCCCCCATTTTTCGTCAAATGTAAATATGGCATACTGTGACAGACCGCCGATACTGCCCGGGGTTTTGGTGTTGCACACAATCAGGATCACAAAGAGCACAAACGCCGCACCCAGAAGCCCCATCAGGCACCACCAGATTATCCGTACTGTGCGGAATATTTTTTCTCCTTTTTGTCTCCCAAGAAAAAACCGGAGTATCAGAAGCACTATCGCTGCTATAAGCACATACGGTGTCTGTACCAAGATCCGGTATGCGGCGGTCACATACTGGTTGCGCGTGGGAAACAGAAGTTGAACCAGCCCCAGAGCCATAGCAGAAAGACAGAACATAAGGAGCAGCTCCAGATACCGGCAAAACAACTCCCTGCTGCCCACAGAGAGGCAGCCGCACAGCACAAGCAGGGCAATCATGGCAAGAATCCCGCTGTCGCTGCCTTGGGAAATGCCGGTGGCAAAGCCTGTAAACAGGGTGAGCGCCGCCAACCCGTACCGCAGCTTCTCCGACCTTCCCGTTTCCTTCCTCCGCATAAACAGAAAAAGCCCTGCACCGAGCGGGAACAGCACCGACCAGTAACCGCAGTACCAGTTGATGTTTCCGATGGTAGAGATGAATCCGGGACCGCTGGAAGTCATGTGAAGCGGATTTACCTCATAGCGGTTCAGCACTCCCAGAAGAAAAACCACAAGAGAAACACCCAGCATGGCGGTCAGTCCCCAGACCCGTTCCTTCTTTTTTGTAAAGCGGGATATTGCAAAATAGGACAGCAGGAAAAGGAGCTGCGGGAAAAATCCCATGTACCAGCCGTCCGTACCCATTGCGGCAGTGTCCCGGTATGCAGTGTAATAGTAGGACATGCATAGAGCCACCGCGTAAAAGCATGCAAATTTGTCCGTGAGGGACAGATCATCCAGAAACAGATTGATCAGAAGGGACAGCTTCCCTTTTTGTCTGCGGTTTTCCCTGTACCAGCAAAAAAGACTGAAAACCACATAAGCAGCCAGAATGACCAAAAGCATCCTCGCCGCTATAAAGCCCCATTTCTGAAAAAAGGAAGACTTATTTGAGCCGATAGCACCGTAAGCAGTCTCCCTTTTGTAATAGAATGGCATGATTCCCGCCACCATCAGTATATAGAAAACGGTGACCGCCCGCAGGAGCATCCGCAGATATTCCCGGCAGGTTTCCGCCACACCCATATCCTTATTCATTGTTCCGTTTCCTTCTTCGGTATATTTTCCTCTTTATCATAATTCATTTGCCCGGCATCGTCAACATAACGCTTGTACGCGCGGAACGCCTGTCGGATCATCACAAGACCCACAGGCCCCTTTATGATTCCCCACAATCCGAACAAGCGGATCCCGGCGTAAACCGCAATCAGAATGGCAATGGGATAGACGCCCTCCCGCTTTCCGATCAGCTTGGGCTCCAGAAACTCCCGTATCAGGGCGCTGATTCCATATGCCACAATGCAAAAAAGCGCTTTCCAGTAATACCCCTGCGCCAGCTGCCAGATCGCAAGCGGCACCAGAACAATGCCCGTTCCGATGAACGGAAGCGCATCCAGAATCCCTGCCAGAACGCCGAAAAGAACACTCTTTGACACGCCTGCCAGACTTAGGATCGTCACACAGGTCGTGCCGATTGCCAGCAAGATAATTACCTGCGCCTTGAGAAAGGTAGCCAGATAGCGGATCACCCGCAGCGCCACCTCCAAAACCACCCGGCTTTCCCTCCCGGCGCCCATGAATGCCAGAATGGCGTCGTAATCCTTTGCCAGCAGAACGGTGGCGATCATGGTCACCGCCAGCACCGCAATGACGGAGAATAACTGCCTGATGTAGCTCCATGAGCCGCCGATCACCCCCGGCAGGATCTGCATCTGTAAATTTTCCACAAACAGATCCACCTGCCCTACAATGGTGTGCGTGAGCTCCGAAATATCCATTCCGATCAGGGTGCCCACATTGGTGCAGCAGTCCCCCACGATCACCGCAAAGCTTTGCTGCATGCCGTCGATTCCCTCCACCCAGACCGGAATTTTCTGCAACAGAAAAGAGCCTCCGAACCACACCAGCAGAATGAGAACCGCACACAGTAACAGCAGAATGGTGCTCGCCATATATTGTTTCTTAATCCTTGTTTTTCGTTGTATATCATCAAATGCGGGATAACACAGCGTGAGAAACATACCCGCGATCAGCATGGGAGTCACCAGCGGACTGATCCACCGGAGAAAAAAATAGACTGCCCCCGTAATCAGGAGCAGTGCCAGATATGGATTCCTTGTTTTTGCTTTTTTCTCCCGCATACCAATCCTCCCTCCCACAGACGGTGTCCCCTTCTCGCCTATGCTGCGTTGTTGAAATTAGTATGCGGTTTTTCTTATTTTTCATGCGCTGAAAAAAGTGCAAACGCGCTGTTTTGAGGCTGTACGGAATAATTCAGGGTTTTCCCGGAAACAGGATCCGCAAAGGACAGCTTTACGGCACAAAGCGCTACATCCCTCACGCCCAGCCCTCTTGCAAACAGGACATCCTCCGGACCGCCGTAGCGGGAATCCCCGAGAATAGACAGACCTGCATGGGAAAGCTGCGCCCGGATCTGATGAAAACGCCCGGTCTCGATCATCACCCGAAGCAGGGTCAGCTCTCGCCCGTCTTCCTGCCGCCGATCCTGCACACTGTAATGCAGTACCGCCCTCTTGGCGTCGGGTCTTGCCGCCGGATCCACCACCTTGGCGCATGCCTGCTCCTTCACAAGATAATCCACAAGGGTGCCTTCCGTTTCGGGAGGTTGTCCACATACCACCGCCAGATATTCCTTACAGAAATCACCTTTTTTCAACTGTGCGGTAAGTGCCGCAGCACTTTTCGGCGTCTTTGCAAAGACAAGCACGCCCTCCACCGGTTGATCCAGTCTGTGGATCACACCCAGATAGGGCGGTTTGCCCGCCGCCAGATAATTCTTCAACTCACTCACCACATCCGGTCTGCCGAGCTGAGCCGTCTGCACGGCAATGCCCGCAGGCTTGTGTACCACCAGCACTTCCTTATTTTCAAACAAAATTTCCGTTTTCATACTTTACCGATCCTTCCGGTTCTGTTTTTTACCGATGCTACGGCATGCAATATTTTTTGATTGACTGCAACGAATAATTCCCTTATAATTGACGTATAATAAATCGGCAGCATTGCTGCGCGGGCTGGTCGAAAGACCCTGGTCCATCTATCGGCAGGGAAGTTCCCTGCCACTTTTTTTGGAGATTTCTGCCTATGAATGAATTGAGTATTTTCGTAGATGAAAGCGGGGATTTCGGTGAATATAGCCGTCACTCTCCGTATTATATCATTACCATGGTTTTCCACAACCAAAATGATGACATTACAAACGACATAGAGAAATTTAATCAGGAACTTTCTCTGTTGGGCTTTGACGGACATCATTGTATACATAACGGACCGATTATTCGCAGGGAACCGCCTTATGAGCATATGGACATCAAAGAACGCAGGCATATTTTCAACAAAATGGTTGCCTTTACACGTCAACTGAACATTTCCTTCAAGTGTTTCCACATTGAGAAAAAGCATATCACTGATACCATTGAATTATCCGGCAAACTCTCAAAGCAACTTGCTTCCTTTATCCGTGAGAACTATAACAAATTCCTCTTCTACGACAAGATTAAGGTTTATTATGATAATGGACAGATTGAACTCACAAGGATTCTGTCCTCCGTACTAAATGCCCTGCTTCCCGCAGTGGAATTCCGAAAAGTTCTCCCTTCTGAATATCGCCTATTTCAAGTGGCCGATTTAGTATGCACGTTGGAACTTATCCACTTGAAGATGGAGAGCAAAACCATATCCAGACATGAAATGGCATTCTGGGGCAAGGAAAGTGACTTCAGAAAGAATTATTTGAAGCGTGTCTATCAGAAAGAATATCATACCTAGTATCTCTACTCCAAATCTACTTCAGCTAAACCCACTCCTTCTCTTTTCTGCCCCCTGAAATCAACTTACACATTACAAGCCTTATAAAACCGGAACCATTCTCTTTAAGGGTACAGCAGTACCAAAAACGCTTCCTGTACCCGCGGCATGTCGAGATCAGCCTAACCGCTAAGTTACAACACCGCCTGCACAAAATCCAGTGCAAAATGAAGTGCGGTGGGGATCAGAATATCTTTTCGCTTGTATGTGATAAAGCACATGACAAGATGAAAGACAAAAGTAAAAATTAACTGGGGCATCGCAACCACAACATACGATAAAGAAATCATATTATTTACAAACATCTGAAACGGCAGGTGCATCAAGGCAAACATGACCGCGCCTATTATGTAGATGATCTTGGTATTTACAGGCAGTCCGAATAAATAACTCTGCAAAAATCCCCTGAATATGATTTCTTCCAGCAGCGCAATATAAAACAGGTAGTAGAACACAGCCTTGACAATTACGGCTGCAGGTCTGTCGGCATAAAGAAATGCAAAGACAATCGAAGCTGCTATGATTATCCCTGAAACCAACAGGTTTGTTTTTATCTTTTCCTTTGTAAATCCAAGACAAATCACGCTCCTGTCCTTTATGACCGCAATCAGAACCGCGCTGGCCAATAACAGCCATTGAATGACGTAATAGTATGGAATGCCGCGCTTATACAAAACGCCCATCGCCAGATAGCCGAATATGATTGCAATAAAATAAAGGATTGCAATGATTGCATAGGATTTATTCTTTTTCTGATACATAGGATACCTCTCTCTCCATCTCCGCTTTTATCAAATCCACGTAGCTTTGTGCAGATGTTTGCAGCCTATCCATTGATATATACTCATTCAGCAAAATGCATTGCTCCGGTTCCTGCCGGAGCGCACACAACAGCTCCTGCTGCAGGCTTGTAAAGGATTGGGCAAGGCCGGCTTCCCCGACCAGGTTTAGCATGGCGATACCATCTAAAAAAAGAGGCCTGAATAAAATGTTCAGTTTCGAGCGGAAAAATGCAACCGTTTCCTCTTTTCCGCACAGCTCGGTAATCTCCGCCAGATTTGCCTGCAGGACGGCAATGGATTCCTGCAGCTTGTCTGTAAAACTGACGCTTTTAGGAGAAACTTGCCGCAAAGTCGCAACAACCACCATAGGATCGAGCTTCTGTTTCAATTCGTCCGCAGTTAATTGAATTTCATCGGGCGCCTCCTCAGACTCCCATTTATTGTTCAGGAAAACAAGACGATCTGCCCTCGTTCCGGTATACACCACGGCGTGCTTGCCTGTGTTCCCGGTTCTGATACCGAGCATTGCCGATTCTTGCGCCTTCAGATAGGCTGCGGCCTCATCGGCGGGCATCATTTTCTCCGACAATTCGTACCCGATGGGATTCAGATATAAATTGAACCACTTTGCCTCCTGAAGCATGGGGCCGGACAAATAAATGCCATTGCACCGGAAAAACAGATACGGGAGCTTCATTCCGATGGCTATGGAACGATCACTTGTATCAAGGCCATGTCGTTCCAGCATATTTGCAATCCCTGCATAGGAGCAGGAGGAATTAAATGTCATATATTTCATCAGAGTTGCCTCCACTTCCTCCAACGACAATTTACCTCTTTGGAAGATTTATCTTCATTATTACCGTGCCGCTCCCCATTGTCAAGTCATGCCCTTTATTTCAGCTTTGCACCGCAAAACGCAAAAACACCCCGCAGCAGGGTTTTACTCCTGCAGCAGGGTTGTTGTATATACGAATTTAATATTCCAATATGTAGGTTGCTGTTTCCGTAATCTGGAAGCAAACCTGTCCGTTTGCATTGGAAGTGGTTTTGACAATACGGATCTTCTTGTTGTCAGCGTCCACTTTGTAGACCGTCACTTCACTTAATTTTGCGGGCACTGTGGTATGGAATACAACCGTTGCACCCAATTCCTGTTTGTAGGTGAAGTCAATGGTTCTTGCATGGTCTGTGATAGTGTCCTTATGTTCAAAGTTGGTTTCCTTGTAGCCGGATAAATCATTCTTTGCGAGGAATGTTATCGCATCGCCATTACCGATAAATACATGCAATCCTCTCAGTGCCGATGAAGACACCTCTTTTACGGTTGCGTCAGGAATCGTTTTGTTGAAGCCGCTGGCATCCACATGCAGAAGATCCTGATTTGCACCGGATACACTTTGCTGCTTTTCCTTTGTCTGCGTAGAAATGGCTTTTGTGATATCCTTCCAACCGGAAATCTGCTCTCCCGCAATATTCGTTGTTTTCAATGCAGGAGAAACGGACTCGGAAGAACTGTTACCGGAATCTCCCGTAACAGGTTCCGAAGTTGCAGGTGCGGGGGTTGGCGTTGCAGGTGCGGGGGTTGGCGTTACAGGCGCTACCGCACTTGGATCTTTGTAAACATAAATAACCTTCTCCTGCAAGCGCTCCTCTAACGTATCATTAGAGAGATAGAAGCTTGAATGCAACTTACCGGAAGAATCTGCGCTGCTTTTAGAAGTCAGCCAGTAATTTACGCCATAGCTGTAAAAATATCCAAAAACGACCTGATACGCATCCTCCGGAAGCGAATCCGGGGTAAAGTACGTATTTATATAATTGGTTCCTGCGCTAGTGCCAATGACCGGCAAATTCGCGTATTCCAGATCGCTCATCGAAGTTGCCCTTACCCATTCTTCCTTCCCGGTCCACTGATACCAATGCGCATAAATGGTTGTCGGTGCATTGTAAATATAGCGCTGTTCCAAATATTTTGCAGATTCAGAAATAGCACCCGAGGTAGTAGACCACCCGGTAAAGAGATACCCAGCCTTTGTAGGCATAGGCAGACTTGTAAGCAATCCGCCCACTGTCTTGGCAGTAGTGCTGCCTGTGAAACTTCCTCCGCCAAGATCAAAAGTAACGGTATATTGCGGATAGTAATAGTATGTATAGGTGCCCGCAGCCGTATCTGTATCTATTTGATCGCTTGAAACCAGGTTAGCACCGTACAGACCGCTGCTTAAATACACATACTGATCTCCTTTTTTGCCTATTATGTAACGTTCTCCATACTGCAGGTTATTTTTACCATAAGCTTTTGCAAATGCATCGAGATAATCTGTCATGCCATTAGCAAGCAGATCACTCACATCTGATAAATTTTCTTCCATGGTAGCTTTATTCTTGCTCGTCACTGGAGTCCAGCCCAGTAGAGCCGCTTTCGCACTGATTGCCGGCATCATACTTACCACTATGGCAACGGCAAGTGCCAGACCCAGCATCTTTTTCAAAGATCTTGTTCTGTTCATAAGATTTTCCTCCTCGTTCTTCTGTACTTATGATCTTGACCTCAAGGAGGATTATACCATTTTGCCCAAAAGATATGCGGCGGACTGCATCAATCGACCCAAAAATGTAATGAATCGACCGAGCAGATAAAAAAGCTTGCTTATTTATCGGTAATCGCTGCCTGTGGAAATCCATTTAAACCATCAACGCATGCAATCAGGATATCCTCAACGCCTCTGTTTTTTAATCCATTCATGATAGAAAGCCAGAACTTTGCACTTTCGTTTTCTCCAACATACATTCCAAGAACATCTTTTTTCCCATTCATATCGATACCAACAGCTTGTCTGTCACATCGGAAATAAACCCTTCTGACACGTCAAAACCATAG
>ERZ1026854.1076-NODE-1076-length-18008-cov-6.786108_pt1 | contig 18008 bp, 15 predicted proteins | sample MGYA00380157_ERZ1026854 | MGnify/ENA primary metagenome ERZ1026854 (study PRJEB33269, sample SAMEA4719793) | human gut metagenome | biome: human-associated habitat; feature: organic feature; material: feces | place: Cameroon | collected 2013-10 ...
CGGGGCCCGAAGCCGAACCGGTGCGAGACGTGTTTCTCAACAAAGATACTTTCCTTCTTACCCGCCACTCAAACGGTGACCGATGCTTGGCTATATTCTTCGATGAAGGATGTTCCATTCCTGTGAGCATTCATTAAATACGCCACACGTATGAAGTGGCGATGACCGAGCCATGGCATTCCTGCATATCTGAAGAACTCCAGCAGGTGGAGTCCCTCATGATGCGGGATCTGCAATCCGACAACCCCGAACTGACCGACATGTGTCTTTATGTCGTAGGGGCTGGCGGCAAGCGCCTCAGGCCGGCTATCTGCATACTGTCCTACCTCGCATGCGGAGGGAAGGACACCGACAAGCCCGTGCGTATCGGCGCCGGGTTCGAGATCATCCACAGCGCCACCCTCGTCCACGACGATATCAACGACCAGGGCGAGGTCAGGCGCGGAAGGAAGGCTCTTCACAGGGAGTATACGACGAGCAAGGCCATCATCGCCGGCGACTTCATGTTCGCCATGGGCTTCAGGCTCCTGGCCGCCGCTGCTCCCCACATCGTCGACTACATCGTCGATGCGTCCGCCGCCATGGGTGCGGGCGAGTTCGTACAGAAGGATTTCGAGCATAAGACCTCGGTCACCGAGGACGATTACATGCTCATCATCGGGGACAAGACCGCCAAGCTCTTCGAGGCCTCCGCTAAATCGGGAGCCGCCGTATCGGGAGTCGATGCGGAGCTCGTCGAGGCGATCGGAACCTTCGCTTATGAGATCGGGTTGGCGTTCCAGATCGTGGACGATACCCTGGATGTCATCGGCGATCCCAAGAAGACCGGCAAAGCCGTCGGAACGGACCTCATCGAGGGCAAGCCCACTCTTCCCGCCATCTATGCGATGAAGGACCCGGTCTTCGGGCCCGAGCTCTGCGGGATCTTCGAGAAGGAGTACCCTCTGGAAGAGGACGTCTTCCGTGCGCTGGAGCTGATCCAGAGCACCGATGCCGTCGAGAGATGCATGGCGAAGGCCAAGGAGATCTCCGAATCGGCCCGTTCCACCCTGGATCCCCTCCCCGATTCGGTCTATAAGGATGCTCTTCTGGACATCGCGGAGAACGTGGTGAACCGTCAGAGGTGAGGATATGGAGAATGTCGATGTTTTGGTGGTCGGGTCCGGTCCCGCTGGGAGCACGACGGCGAGATACGCCGCCGAGAACGGCGCTTCCGTGCTCTTCATCGAGAGGCGTGCCCAGGTCGGAGTACCTGTGAGATGCGGAGAGTTCATGCCGGGCATGGCCGAGATAAAGGGCATGTTCCCCAATCTCGAGGATGCAGAGCCACTGTTCGACATCCCCGAGGATCTCAGATGCCTGGACATCAAGGGGATCAAGCTCGTGAACCCCAAGAACAAGATCACCCTCCTCGATTTCGACGGATACACCACCGACAGGGACCTCTTCGACCAGTACCTGGCCAAGAGAGCCGTGGAGGCCGGAGCGGTCCTGGAGAACGACAGGATGTTCATCGACACCGACGGCAACGTCGCGAAGACCTCCAAGGGCGATATACGCTACAAGGTCCTCGTAGGAGCCGACGGTCCCGGATCCAAGGTGGCCCGCAGTCTGGGCATTCCGAGGAATCGCAATCCCTACCCCGCGGTCACAGCCCAGGTCAAGGGCGACTTCGAACCCTACATGTACATGTTCTTCGGCGATCTCGCTCCGGGAGCGTACAGTTGGATCATCCCCAAGAACGGAAGGGCCAACGTCGGCGTGGGATTCGCCCCCAGGTTCGCGGACGGCATCCTTTCGGAGTACTTCGACAGGTTCGCCGAGAAGCGCGGTTTCACCGATCACTCCAAGCTCGAGGGCAAGTTCGTGCCCAGCGAAGGCCCGATACCCCAGACGGTCAGCGGGAACGCGATGGTCGTCGGAGATGCCGCGGGACAGGTGATCTCGGTCAACGGCGGGGGCATACCCCTTGCGATGATCGCCGGACGCATCTGCGGGCGCGTGGCGGCCGAGAACATAAGGTCCGGATCCCCGTTGTCGACCTACGATACGGAGTGGAGGCACATCATGGAGAAGCCGCTGAAGACCGCGGCCTTCAACAAGAAGCTGGCCGACACCTTCGCATTCAGGTCCGAGGCCACGACCAGGATGTGCATGGCCATGCTGGGGAAGCGCAGGATGGGCAACCTCATCCGTTGCAAGCGCCTGTTCCCCTGATCGCCTCTTCCTGCAGGCTTTCATCGTCGATCCGCATATCGGGCATTCGGGGTACTTCTCCTTGTACCACTTGCCGCACCCGTTGCACCTGTAGTTCCACTTGGCGACCTTCTTGATCCCGGCGGTTCCCACCGGACGGAACTCCAGGCCGAGCACCCTCGCCACGTTCTGTATGGAGTAGTCGTCGGAGAGGATGGTGCCGTTCACATCGAGCGCCAGAGCAAGGACGCTTCTATCCATGGGCGAGAGCCTCCCGGCATCGCCGGTCTTCTTCGCGACCTCGTCCACACGGTCCATGGACTCCTTCGTGCAGTCGGAGATCCTCAGCATGTCGCCCCATAGGGCCAGGCGGGGATCGTCGAAGCTGGCCAGCTCCTTCAGCACGCCGGGAGGGCAGACGTAGTCCTCGTCGGGCGGTGCGTCCAAGGTGAAGAGTGCCGATGTGTCCAGGACGAGCATGCTCGGTGCGATGGCATCCGCACTATAAAACCTGCCAGAGGCGGGCAGGATAGCCAGCTTTTTACGTAGCATGGCGATGACGGTCCGATACAATGGATGCTCTGGGCGTCATAGCCATAATGCTCAACGGCCTCTGGATGTTCCTGCCCGCGATGCTTCCGAACTCCGCTGCGGTGGTGTTCGGCGGCGGAACCAAGATCGATTTCGGGAAGTCCTGGAGAGGGAAGAGGATCTTCGGAGACGGGAAGTCCTGGAAGGGATTCTTCGGCGGCGCGTTCTCGGGAATCGTCCTGGGACTGATACTCATAGGCATCTCGGCGATATTCGGATCCGACGACTACTGGGGCTTCGGGCCCTTCTGGAGCAACGTCGGCATCCTCGCCTGCCTGGCGTTCGGAGCGGTCCTCGGGGACCTCTGCGGGGCCTTCATCAAGAGGAGGCTCGGCATGGAGAGGGGGCAGAAGGCACCCATCCTCGATCAGTACGACTTCGTCATCGGAGCGTTCTGCATAACCGCCCTGTTCTTCCCCGACTGGGTGTATTCGAACTACATCGAGGGATGGCACATCGTCGCCCTCATCCTCATACTCGTGATCATGTTCGCCATCCACAGGTTCGCGAACATCATCGGGTACAAGATGGGCCTCAAGAAGGAGCCCTGGTGATTCACATGAGCGAGCTATCTGATGCACTGAAAGCATGCGGTGCGCTGCAGTTCGGCGAGTTCACGCTCGCCTCCGGCGCGAAGAGCGACTATTACATCAATATCAAGAAGGCGAGCACCGACCCCAAGGTGCTGGGCCTCATCGCCCGCCTTATGGCCGGCAAGATGAAGGAGAACGGCATCGAGGCGGACAGGATCGCCGGAGTCGTTCTCGGAGCGGTCCCTCTGGAGGCCGCGCTGGCACTCGAGACAGGACTCCCGTTCGTCATGGTCCGCAAGGAGAAGAAGGACCACGGCACCGGCAAGCAGATCGAAGGGGATCTCAACGAGGGCGAGGTCGTCCTGATGGTCGAGGACGTCGTCACCACCGCCGGCTCCTGCATCAAAGGGATCCATGCCCTCAGGGAGGCCGGTGCGGATGTCAAGTACGTCCTGTCCGTGATCGACCGCGAAGCGGGCGGAGCCGAGGCCCTGAAGGCCGAGGGCGTCACGTTCATCCCCCTGGTGAAGGGATCCGAGCTCCTGGGTGAGAGATGAGGCCCGATCGGGACTGTCGGCTCTGCGGGCTGTGCGAAGGCCGTACACAGGTCGTGTACCCCGACGGCAACCCCGACAGCGGGATAGTGTTCGTGGGCGAGGGCCCGGGCGAGAATGAGGACATACAGGGCAGGCCGTTCGTCGGCAGGTCCGGGAAGATCCTTTCCGACGCCATGGCCCGTCACGGATTCTCCCGTGCGGACGTCCTGATCACCAACACCGTGAAGTGCCGTCCGCCCGGGAACAGGGACCCTACCGAGGAGGAGATGAAGGCATGTGCCAGATTCCTCCGTTCGGAGATCGCCGATGCCAAACTGATCATCGGTCTGGGGAAGTCCGCCTGTCGCGATTTGATGGGTTACAGCGGGCCTATGGCCCCTGTCGTGAACAAGCCGGTAATGATAGACGTCGACGGGAGGCAGGTGGAGTTCATCCCCACCTATCATCCGGCTGCGACGATATACAGCAAGGAGGCCCGGAAAGGGCTCGATGATACGATGGCGATAGTGGCAGAGAGGCTCAGGCCCGAGATGAGGTTCGGTGGATTCATGCTCGACATGGACGGGACCATCTACAAGGGCGGCGATCCGATCCCCGGGGCGAAGGAGTTCATCTCGTATCTGAGGGAGAAGGGGATCCCGTTCGTCTTCCTCACCAACAACTCGTCCCATTCCAGGGATTTCTACAGCGGGAAGCTCGCCAGGATGGGATTCGATGCCACGAAGGACGATGTCCTGACGTCGATGACCGCGACCATACGCTTCCTGATTTCGGAGAGGTTCGGTCGCAGGGTGTATCCCGTGGCCGTCCCCGATGTGGTGAAGGAGATGGAGGATGCAGGGATCGACATAGTAGAGGACGATCCGGACATCGTCGTGCTCACGTTCGACACCACGATCACCTACGAGAAGATTAACAAGGCGTTCCATTTCCTCAAGAAGGGCGCCGAGCTCATAGCCACGCATCCCGACGACCTGTGTCCGACCGAGGACTTCTACGACATCGACATCGGGCCGTTCATCAGGATGTTCGAGCAGATGTGCCAGACGACCGCAACCGTCATCGGCAAACCCAACCGTCTCATGCTCGAGATGGCCGCCCGTGAGATGGGCGTGGACCCGTCGGATACCGTCATGGTCGGAGACCGTCTGTACACGGACATCGCCATGGCCGCCCGTGCGGGGACGCAATCCATCCTCGTCCTTTCGGGCGAGACCGACATGGCCATGCTCGAAGGGTCGGACATACGCCCCACCGTAACCCTCGGATCGGTGGCGGACATCCCCGATCTGGTCGAGGGTCGCCGACGTCCAGTTCTTTAAATATCATTCGCGCGATTATAATTATGTCGCGTGCGCGAACGGGAAGCTGAAGGGAGCCCGTTCACGACCGAACAAGCGCGATATGGGATGCGAAGGACCGTATGGGACGGTCCGAGCCCTGACGGGGTGTAGACAATTGCATTTGAAAGCGGTCGAGATGGAGAATTTCAAATCCTTCGGCGGCAAACTGACAGTGCCGCTGATGGAGGGATACACGGCAGTCACGGGGCCGAACGGCTCCGGGAAGTCGAACATTACGGACGCCATCCTCTTCGTCCTGGGGCCGAAGAGCTCCAAGGCGGTCCGTGCAGGCAAGCTCACCGACCTGATCTTCGACGGAGGCAAGTCGAAGGCCAAGGCCGGATACACGAAGGTCTCCCTCGTGTTCGACAACACCGATCGCCTCATGCCGTGGGATGACGACATCGTCCGTCTCACCCGTTACGTCAAGCTATCGGACAACGGAACCGACTACAGTTCGTATTTCTATGTCAACGACCGCAAATCCACGATGTCGGAGTTCGATGCCCTCCTGACCAAGGCACGCATCTCCGCGGACGGATACAACCTGGTCCAGCAGGGCGATGTCACCCGCATCGTCCAGATGGGGAATCTGGAGAGGCGCAGGATCATCGATTCGATATCCGGTATCGCCAGCTTCGATGCCGACATCGACCGCGCCAGAGGCGAGAGGGCCGAGGCGTCCGGCAATCTGGAGAAGGTCGGGATCATCATGGAGGAGCTCTCCCACCAGGTGGAGAAGCTCGACAAGGACCGCAAGGACGCCCAGAGGTATCTGGACACCCAGGCGGCGCTGGACCTGGCCAAGGCGCAGTACGCCCACCGCAGGCTCCAGATGGAGACCGCGAAGAAGGAGTCGGTCTCCGAGACCATCGCCCGCACCGAGAGGCAGCTCGAGGAGTGCAGGGGCGCCCTCGCTTCGTTGGAAGAGGAGAGGAAGGTCAAGATCGCGGAGATCGAAGCCAAGGAGGAGGAGATCGCAGACAAGATCGGGCCCGAGTACAGGGAGCTCAAGGCCAAGATCGAGGATGCCAGGATCGACCTCGCCACGAAGAAGGACGCCGTCCAGAAGGCCGAGGACGACATGGCCGAGCAGGAGACGTTCAGACAGGCGTTCCAGGATTCGATATCGGAGAACAACGAGCAGATCAACCTGCTCCGTCAGACCAAGCAGGAGCTCTCCGAGAAGCTGGAGGTCAAGCAGGCCGAGATGAAGGAGGCCGAGGCCGAGGAGGCGGAGGTCTCGTCGGCGATATCGCAGACCGGCGGCGAGCATAAGAAGCTCCAGGAGCGCCAGGATGCGCTGGATGTCGAGATCGAGAGGTGCTCCGTCGAACTGAGGGACGCGCAGGGCGCGGTATCCAAGGCGGACGCCACCGCGGAGGAGGCCCACAGGGCCGTGGCTTCCCTCGATGAGAACATGCAGGGCGTCGATTTCGAGATCAAGGACGCCAGATGGGGCCTCTCGCAGATGAAGCAGGAGGCCGGACCCAGCACCGAGGAGTACGGCAGGAAGATCCTGGACATCAAGCGCAGGGAGGCCGAGCTGGAGAAGCAGGAGTCCGAATTGGATGCGGCCTACCGCAGGATCGATTCGGAGTACAACGCCCTCCAGGCTGAGAAGAAGGTCTCGGACAGGGTCAACCGCGGGAACGCCGCGGCGGAGGCCATCCTGGCGCTGAGGAACCGCGGCGAGGTCCGCGGGATCCACGGCACCATCCAGGAGCTCGCGACCGTGGACAAGGAGTACGAGACCGCGCTGTCCGTCGCCGCGGGAGGCAAGATGATGGCGATCGTGGTCGACGACGACCAGGTCGCGGCCGATTGCATCTCGTACCTCAAGAAGGAGAGGCTGGGGCGTGTCACGTTCCTTCCCCTCTCGAAGATGATGGGCGGGAAGCCGAGGGCCAAGGCCATCATGGCCGAGAAGGACTCCGAGGGCTACGCCATCAACCTCATAGATTTCGACCCGAAGTACCAGAACGCGTTCTGGTACGTCCTCGGGGACACCCTCGTCGTCAGGGATATGGACCAGGCCCGCAGGATCATGGGCGGGATCAGGATAGTCACCCGTTCCGGGGAGCTCGTCGAGGCCTCCGGAGCGATGGTCGGAGGAACGCTCTCGCAGCAGAACATGCTGAAGTTCGGCGCGGCCTCCGAGGACAAGCTCGCCGCGCTGGGTGCGAAGCTCAGGGCGGCGCAGGATGCGCTCTCCGATGTGCGTTCCAAGCTCAGGGCGGTCCGCGAGGAGATGCGTGCAGCCGACGACGAGATGCGCAACGCGTCCTCTTCAGGCATCAAGCAGAGGGAGGAGATGGCCAAGCTCGAAGGCCGCGTATCCGAGTTGGAGAAGACCCGCAGGACCATGTCCGAGCAGATGAAGGCCGCCCGCGAGAAGATGTCCTCCGCGGATGCGGAGCTGGAGAGGGCTCGTGAATCCTTCTCCGGAATCTCCGAGAGGATGGCCTCCCTGTCCGCTGAGCGCACCAAGGTCAAGGAGCGCATCGCCGAGATTGCACCCGTGGAGCTCCAGACGAGGATCCAGACGGTCCGCGACAGGATCTACCACCTGAAGAACGACATCAGCGATCTGAGCCTCCAGCTCGCGGGAGCCGACACGGAGATCAACGGCCTGGGGAAGCAGAACGAGTCCCTGGACATGCAGCTGGAATCCGTCATGTCCTCAATTGAGGCGGATCGGAAGGTCATCGAGGAGGGCGCCGGGCTCATCGAGCGCGCCACCCTGGACCTGAAGGCCCTCAAGGCGATCGAGGAGCAGATGGAGAGCGGCATCCAGGACCTCCGCAGGCAGAAGGACGAGCTGGTCCAGCGCAGGTATCAGCTCGACGGGGACATCCGCGAGAAGACCAAGGAGATAGAGAACAAGTCCGGCGGGCTGCAGTCATTCAGGGCCCAGCTCTTGGAGCTCGAGGCGTCCGTGGCCCAGTTCAGGGCCGAGGTCGACGCGCTGACGATACAGGTCGACGGCCCGATACCCTCCGAGGAGGAGATCCGCAGGAGCATCAAGGCCCTGGAGACGACCATCGCCTCCATCGGGAACGTCAACATGCGCGCCATCCAGGACTACGAGGAGAAGAAGGCCAGGTACGACGGACTTTCCGCCGAGGTGGAGAGCCTCAACCGCCATATCAAGGAGCTCGACGACCTGGTGTCGTCGCTCTCCGCGAAGAAGAAGGGCCTCTTCATGAAGTCCTATGACGCGATCAACGAGAATTTCAAGGCGATCTACGCCCAGCTCTCGGGAGGAGGCGAGGCCTTCATGGGTCTCGACGACGAGGACGACCCCTTCGCGGGTGGACTCATGATAAACGCGAAGCCCAGGAACGGGAAGCTCCTGAGGCTGGAGGCGCTGTCCGGAGGGGAGAAGTCCCTGACGGCGCTTTCGTTCATTTTCGCCATACAGGAGCACCAGCCGTCCCCGTTCTACGTACTGGACGAGGTCGACATGTTCCTGGATTCGGTCAACGCGGAGATGGTGGCCAGGAGAGTCAGGGAGAGCTCCGCGAAGGCCCAGTTCATACAGGTGTCGCTGAGGAAGGTCACGCTGGCGCTGGCCGACCATCTGATCGGCGTCACCAGGCCGCCCAGCGGCATAAGCAAGGTTATCATGCAGCCGGACCTCGCGGAGGTGTCACGCTACGAGGAGGAGGCCCGGCGCGGACAGGAGGCGAGTTGAGATGGATGGGAACACAAGGATGGAGGAGCTGGAGCAGCATCTGCTGTTCCACAGGGCGCTGGCCGACGATAACGAGTCCCTGCGCCGCATAAGCGGGTACATGGACATCCTCTCCCGGGCCGAGTCCGGGGAGAGGCTCCAGGACCCGGTGGATGAGTCGATACGCTCGGTATTCAGCCTGGTGCTGGAGAACGGGATCGACCCCTGGGAGGTGAACCTCTCGGAGTTCGCGAGGATGTACGAGACCAAGGTCTCGGAGGGCCGCTTCGACATGATCGTGGCGGGGAAGCTGCTGCTGATGGCGTGGAAGATCCTGAGGCTCCAGTCGGAGTCCACGCGCATGAGGAGCGAACCGCCCGTCGAGGCGCCGATCGAGGAGATCGACGACAGCTTCTTCTACGACGACGAGCCGATGTTCGTCCCCGAGGTGACCTTCAAGGAGGCCTACCAGAGACGCCCCGAGAGGCCGGTGACCGTCTACGAGCTCATCGATGCCTTCGAGGACGCCCGCAAGGAGCTGGAGATCCAGAGGGAGCGCGAGCGCGTACGCAGGGAGCTGAAGGCCAAGGAGCCCGCTTCCAAGTTCGACAACAAGGCCCACGACGAGGACGACGAGCGCGATGTTGAGGCGGTCTGGAAGAGGATCGAGAAGCTCGGAACCGGGCAGATCGACATACGCGACCTGTATTCATCGGATCTGAGGGAGAATCTGACGACATTCGTCGCCGTGCTCCATCTCGTAAGGGACGGCAGGCTGGCCGTATGGCAGGAGGAGCTCCCCTTCGGAACGATCTACGTGGAGATCAAGACCGAGTGGACCTCCGGCACCCTGGAGGATTCCCCTGACCAGAAGATCGGGGCGGTGAACCGAATTGGAAGTCAAGGGCGCTGTCGAGGCCGCCCTGTTCTCCAGCTCCGACAATCTGCGCATCTCCGATATCGCGGAGAGGACCGGATTCCCGGAGGAGGAGGTCCGCACCGCGATGATGGACCTCCGCAGGGAGTACGACGACAGGGATTCCGCCATAGTGATCGCGAAGATCGGCTCCGAATACAGGATGATGCTCCGTTCGGAGTATTCGGATTACACGGGGAAGTTCGGCAAGGCCGAGATGTCCGGAGGTCTGATGAAGACCCTGAGCACCATCGCCTACAACCAGCCCGTTCTCCAATCGGAACTGGTGAAGACCCGCGGTCCCAGGGCGTACGAGGATGTGCACCGCCTCATCGAATTGGATTTCGTCAGCGGCAAGCGCACCGGGCAGACCCTGGAGCTGACGACCACCAAGAAGTTCTCGGAGTATTTCGGGATCGGTTCTACCCGCAAGGCGGACATCCGCAAGTGGATCGAGGCCCAGGCCGCTCCCAGGAAGGACGCCGAGTGAACAGGGTTGTCGGAGCGCATCCCGCTTCGGCAATCCGATGAATCCATCGATTATCGAATCGCATCCGATTGCATCGATATCGCGATTCGACAACCCTCGGCCTCCCGCCCTATATAGATATCAGAAACATTATATGCAACCAGAAGGTCCGGAGACTATTACGATGACCTCCGCGACCTCAGGAAGTTTGACAGGCGGGCCGTTCCATGCAGACCGCATCCATTCGTCGAGGATTGGGTGATCCCGTTGTCATTGATGAAGAAGCTGGACGATCTGTCGGCGGGATACAAGGTCCGCAGGGCCTGGCTCGCGTTCGCTGTTGCGCTCTTCATAAGCCTCATCGTGGTGCCCGCCATCTTCGTCGTCACCAAGGTGTTCACCGAGTGGGACCTGGTGAGCGGGGTCCTGGACGACCCCGAGGCGATGTCCGTCATCGAAGGGGCCGTCTGGAATTCGTTCAGCATAGCCTTCATCGTAACTCTGATCGACATCGTGGTGGGCCTCCCCATGGCCTGGATCATGGTCCGCAGGGACTTCAAGGGCAAGAGATGGCTGGACACCCTCCTCGACATCCCTCTGGCGTTCCCGACGGCTGTTCTGGGGATATCGGTCGTCATGTTCTGGGGAGCACCGGACGGCGTCACGATCCCGGGGCTTGGATTGGATCTGTCGCCGTACATGATGCTGATCCTGCTCCACATCATATTCACCTATCCGTACATGGTCCGCTCCCTGTCCGGGATACTGGAGCAGATCGATGTGAACTTCGAGACCGCGGCCATGACGCTCGGCGCGTCGAAATGGACCGCCGTCCGCACCATCACCATACCGCTCTTCCGTGCAGGATTGGCCACGGGATTCATCCTGTGCTTCGCCAGGTCCCTGTCGGAGACCGGAGGGACGTACATCGCGCTCTCCATGATGGGCGTGGAGAGTACGTTCTTCACGGGGCCGTCGTACATCAGCTGGTTGAAGTCCGGCGAGGCCGTGTCCTCCGCGGACTACATGGGCGCCATGATCCTGATCAGCGTGATCATGATCGTCGCGGCGTTGCTGCTCCTGGTCGCCGTGAAATGGATTATCCGCAGGTTCAAGATCCCCTTCAAGAAGGTCTGGCCCGAGCCCGGCCGCATGGTGAGCCGCGGATCGCTTCCGAAGGCGAAGGACTTCCTGACCGTCGCGTTCCTGCTGGTGATCGTCCTTCTGCCGTCATTCTACATCTTCGCCTATCTGGCGGAGCCCATACCGACGGTGGACTACGGGATGTTGCTGAGCTCCACGGGGACATCGATGTTGGTTGCAGGAGTAGCCGTCATAGTGGACATCGTCCTGGGAGTGCCGCTCTCGCTGTACATCGCCAGGCACCGCAACGGGAAGCTGGCGAACATACTGGACGGATTGGTCAACGTCCCGCTCATCATCCCGACCACAGCACTGGGATTCTCCCTGGCGCTGTTCTGGGGCAGCTTCGGGGTCAGCGATTCCATGGCCCTCGTCCTGGTTATCCTCGGGCACATCTCGTTCACATACCCCCTCGTGGTCAGGAACATGATCGGAGCCATAGAGGAGGTCAATCCGGAGTGCGAGGAGATCGCCATGACCCTGGGCGCGAAGCCCTTCCAGGCGTTCAGGAAGATCCTCATGCCCATCGTCAAGTCGTCCGTCATCGCCGGAGGAATCCTCGCTTTCACCAGGTCCCTGGGGGAGACCGGAGCCACCCTGGCGATCAGCGACAAGGTCAACACCGTGCCGATATACATCACGCAGCTGGTCAAGGACGAGGCGTATGCCGAGGCCGCCATCTGCTCCATAATCCTGATCGTCATCTGCTTCATCCTGATGATGGCGGTCAGAGCGCTCACCCACAGGAGGCAGGGAAGAGATGCCTGAGATAGTCCTCGAGGGGCTCTGCAAGAACTTCGGCGACACGACCGCCGCCGACCATCTGGATCTCAGGATCGGCGATGGGGAGTATGTCTGCATCCTCGGGCCCACCGGTGCCGGGAAGACGACGTGCATGAGGATGATCTGCGGACTGGTCCTCCCGGATTCCGGCAGGGTGCTGCTGGATGGGAGGGATGTCACCTACGATTCACCCGATTCTAGGAACGCCACCATGCTGACGCAGACCTATGCGCTGTTCCCTCATCTCACGGTATACAACAACGTCATGTTCGCTCCGAAGACCAAGGGCTGGCCGGAGAAGGATTCCAAGCAGATCGTCAGGAGCATGCTGCACATGGTCCATCTGGAGCAGAAGGCGGATTGGATCCCCAGCGAGCTCTCCGGAGGGCAGCAGCAGCGCATAGCCCTCGCCCGTGCGCTCGCATCGGGTTCGAAGATCCTCCTCCTGGACGAGCCCCTGAGAGCGCTCGATGCCCGTCTGAGGATAGATCTCAGGAAGGAGCTCCGCGCCATGGCCCGCGAGATGGGTCTGACCTGCGTCCATGTCACCCACGATCAGGACGAGGCTCTGGAGATGGCCGATCGCATCGCCATCATCCGCAAGGGCAGGATAATCCAGTTCGGTACCCCGATGGAGGTCTTCGACGATCCCGCCACGCCCTTCGTGGCCAATTTCGTCGGCAGGTCGAACATAATGTCCGGGAAGGTCGTCTCCTCCGATGCGGGATCCACAGAGGTGGAGGTGGGAGGAGGCCTGAGGGTCAAGGCGAGGGCATCGGATCTCGCTCCCGGTTCGGAGGCCGTGGTGGCCGTCAAGGTCGGATTCACCAAGCTGGTCTCCGCGGACGACCCCTCCTTCATGATCGGAAGGGTCGAGCGCGTGCTCTACGAGGGCGCTACGATAACGGTGGAGCTGATGGTGGAGGGCCTGGGCCTGATGTCCTCCAAGCTCCCCAACAGGAAGTACGAGGACTACTCCGTCGGAGACGCGGTAGGGTTGACCTGGCCGGTCGGCAAGGCGTCGGTGTTCCCGATGCCCGAGGGCGGGTTGGAAGAAGAGATGAGGCTGGACTAATGTCAAGGATCAAGCTCGACAGGATATCCATGCGCTTCGGCGACTTCTATGCCGTGAGGGACATCTCGCTCGAGATCGGCAACGGCGAGTATGTCACGATCCTCGGACCGTCCGGATGCGGGAAGACGACACTGATCAAGGTCATCTCGGGCATCTGGACACCTACCGAGGGGAAGGTCTACGTCGACGGGAAGGATGTGACGAACGTCCCCATGGAGGACAGGGATGTGGGGTATGTGTTCCAGAACATCGCCCTGTTCCCGCACATGGACCTCAGGGACAACGTCGAATACAGCCCGAGGGTCAAGGACCAGGGCGAGGACAGGTCGCACGAGCTGTCGGAGGAGTATCTGAAGCTCGTCGGGATGTTCCAGAGGGCCGGTCTTCTGCCGCAGGAGCTCTCCGGAGGAGAGCAGCAGAAGGTGGCCATCGCCCGTGCGCTCGCTTCGGGATCGAAGATGCTCATGCTCGATGAACCGCTCTCCGCTCTGGATGCGCGCGTCCGTGTGGAGCTGAGGTACGAGCTCAGAAGGATAGTCAAGAAGCTGGGGATCACGGTCCTCCACGTCACCCACGACCAGGAGGAGGCCATGTCCGTCTCCGACCGCATCGTCCTGATGCGTTACGGGGCCGTGGCCGAGATCGGATCCCCGCTGGAGATCTACCGCCGTCCGAAGACCGTTTTCGCGGCCAATTTCATCGGCGAGACGAATCTCATGGAATGCACGGTATCCGATTGGTCCAAGAGCGGGAAGACGAAGGTCGTCCTGCGCGGAGGCCACGAGGTCCGCACATCCAAGACCGATTTCCGCCCCGGCGACGCCGTGGTGATATCGGTGAGACCGGAGCACGTCTATCCCGCATCGGACGGGATAGAGGCGACGGTCCGCTCGGTGGTGTTCATGGGCGCCTATTGGCGCGTCCGCACCATCGCCGAGAGCAGTGATTATATTGAGTACAACATACCTGCGGAGGATGAGGTCCCCTCGGAAGGGGACGTCGTGCACCTGGTCTTCAACAAGAAGATGACCGTGGTGTTCCCGCGCCCGCAAGGTGGGGTAGAGGAGGAGATTAGGCTTGAGTAAGGATTCCGCCGGACTGCTGGGATGGTTCGGGAAGAGGAAGGAGGGCGTCGTCAGCGACGGTCTCCGCTCCATGTTCCTGTCCGTCCAGGATTGCGTCACTGAACTGGGGAAGGCCGTCCGCTCAATGGGCGACGGTGATATCCCGTCTGCCAAGAAAGCCATAGATAGGCTCTTCATATGCGAACGCGAGGCCGATTCGCAGGAGGACGAGCTCTGCAACCAGATCAGCATAGGCGAGCTGGGACCGCAGGAGAGGGAGGACCTCATGCATTTCATCCGCAAGACGGACAAGATCGCCAACTGGAGCAAGGAGGCGGCGATCAACATCAGTCTCGTTAACGAGGTCGGTCTGGAGGTCCCTAAGGCCGTTTGGGACATGATTGCGCAGTCCATCTCGGATCTGGAGACGGAGGTGCGCAACCTGTCCAACGCGGTGTCCATGCTCGGAACCGATGCAGGAGACATCATGGAGTGCGTCCGCGGGGTGAGGGCGATGGAGAGGACCATCGACACCGCTTACTTCGACATCACCAAGGCCGTGTTCTCGTCGCAGATGGACCACAGGGCGATCATCCTGATGTCCCGTGTCATAGATGCGATCGAGATGGCCGCGGACACATGCAAGGCGTGTTCCGATACGGTGACGATCCTGCATTACGCCAAGAAGGTGTGATCCACGACGATCTTCGGTGCCAACGGCGTCAGAGGCGCCGTCAACGGCGATCTCACGCCCGAGGTGGTCCTCCAGCTCGGGAAGGCCATCGGCAGGACGTTTCAGGGCGAGGTGGCCATCGCCACCGACGCCAGGGATTCGGCCGTGGCGGTCAGGACCGCATTGGCATCGGGGATCATGTCGTCGGGCTGCGATGTGGTGGACCTGGGCCTTCTGCCCACGCCCGCCCTCCAGCATTACGTCTCCACGCATCCCGGGGTGTCCGGGGGCGTCATGATCACGGCATCCCACAGCTCATACGGAGACAACGGTCTGAAGATCGTCCTCGAAGGCGGAGCCGAGGCGACCCGCGAGGACGAGCAGGCCCTGGAGGCGTTCTACTCCCGCGACATCCCCGTGGAGGAGTGGTCCTCCGTAGGGGATATCAGGACCGAGCGCGGGGCTGTGGAGGATTACGTTCAGTACATCATCGATTCGGTGGATGCCGAATCGATCCGTTCAGCGGGTCTGACGGTCTGCGTCGACTGCGCCAACGGTGCCGCCAGCGTCACTACGCCTTTGCTTCTCCGCAAGCTCGGCGTGAAGACCGTCGCGCTGGAGTGCGATCCAGAGGGCATGCCCCGCAGGGAGAGCGATCCGACCCGCGAGAATCTGTCGGACCTAATGTTCATCGTCCCTCACGCCCACGCCGATCTGGGGGTCGCACACGACAGCGACGGAGGACGCGCGATATTCGTGGACGGGCTCGGTCGCTACATAGACGGCGATTACATGGGTGCGCTCATGGCCGAGCGGATCCTCGCAGACAAGAAGGGGAAGGTGGTCACGTCCATCAGCTCCTCCCTCGTCCTGGAGGATATCGTGGAGAGGTTCGGCGGACAGGTCAGATACACGGAGGTCGGAACCCATTCGGTCATCCGCAAGATGATCGAGAATCTGGCGATCCTCGGTGTCGAGGAGGACGGAGGCATCATATTCCCATCCGATTGCATGTGTAGGGACGGCGGATTGACTCTGGCCAAGGTCCTCGAGATGGTCGTCAAGGGGATCCCGTTGGCCGACATGGTCGACGGTCTGCCGGTGTATCACAAGGTGAAGCGCCGTGTTCCGTGTCCGGATGATTACAAGGCCAAGGTCATGGACGCGTACTCTCGCAACCACGCCGATGTGGATGCGGAGACCGACATCATCGATGGTCTGAAGATCGTGACCGATGCCGGATGGACCCTTGTAAGGCCCTCCACTACAGAGGATTACATCAGGATCTATGCCGAATCGTCCGACGAGCAGACTGCTGAATCTCTTGCTGATGCTGCGGTCGAAGAAGTGACCGGATTGGTCGGAAGCATCAACTGATGCTCTTCTGATGGACTTCCAGGACCTCGTTGATCATCCTGGCTGCGAGGATCGACGTTATCCCCGACGGGTCCGCCGGAGGGCAGACCTCGTTCACATCGAATCCGATGAGTCTGTCCCCGATCATGTTGATGGCCTTCTTCACATCGATGGGCAGGAGTCCGAAGGGCTCGGGCGTACCGGTTCCGGGAGCATAGGCGGGATCGATGCCGTCGATATCCAACGTCAGATACACCTTCTCCGCCTTGACGGAATCCAGAACCGTCTCCACGGCCTTGGCCATTCCCATATCCATGATGTCGTAGGAGCTGATGAACGGGACAGCATCGTCCCTCTCGAGCTCCTCTCTGCCGATCGCCCTGGCGCCCAGGACGAAGACGTTGTCCAGTCCCAGGTGGTCTGCTGCACGCCTCATGACGCAGGCGTGGCTGTTCGGAGTCCCCAGGTACTCATCCCTGGAGTCGAGATGGGCATCGATCGAGATCAGGGCGATACTCCTCTCGGGGAAGGCCCTGATGATGGGGATGTTGATGGAATGCTCCCCGCCCATCGCTATGGTGAACTTCCCGTCCCTGACGGCCGGGGCCACCGCGAAATCCACCTCTGCGAACATGTCCTCGGGAAGGATGAAATCATCGCAGTTCCCGTAGTCGCAGACCTGCAGCGTCCTCTCGTGGAGGCCGTGCTCGAAATGGATCTCCTCAAAATTGTAGGAGGCCCGCCTTATGGCGGTAGGGGCCTCCCTTGCGCCTGCCTTGAAGCAGGCGGTGTGGTCGTACGGGATGCCGAAGATGACGGCATCGGCGTCGTTGTACTCCGATTCGGCACCAGCGTAAGCAATCCCGTACGACATTCGTTCGCCTCACATTATCTTGTATCTGCCCATGGCCTCGAGGTACAGGATCTCTCCGCCCTCGTTCAGGGGCTGCTCGTGGTCCGCGTTGATGGGGATGGAGATCTGCTCGAAAGTCTCCATATCCATGATGAGGGCCTCGTCGTCGCTGAGAGTGAGGATCTGTCCTTTCCTCTTGTCGATAACGGGTACCTGGACTTTGGTGCTGACGGGTCCGACGATGGATTTCTTGGCGCCGGTGAAGATGCTGACTGCATCGACGTTGGCCTTGGCGGATCCGTGCTTTCCGGGTTTGGAGGTCGTGATCTTGATGATCTTGCAGGGCTCGTCGTCGACGTTGACGTACCTGCCCTCTTTCAGTTCCCTGATCTCTTTCATCTCCCACATTGGACTCACTCTCGATAGTATATTGGCTCCCAGCCGTTCAGGGCCGGAAGTTCACCCCCGTGAAGGAGGCGTCGATACGCATGTTGATTGAATTCATGCTATCTGGCTCACCCTTACGGGCGGTTGCGCATATTAAGATTGCGCGCGTCTCAACGATGAACTACGGTTCCCTTCCGGTTCTGACGTCCGATCGGGCGTCATGGAATGGGGTCTGTCGACTGCCGTCTCGGCGCAGGATGTCGTCGGATTCGACGATGTGGTACGGGCCGTTCTCCGCCTCGCGGTAACGGATCGTCTCAGATGAAGCGGATAAAATAGATTAAAGGAATCACAAACTACGGTACTATAGGCTCAGGGGACGGGATTCTTGGG
>ERZ1026854.1077-NODE-1077-length-17974-cov-4.174396_pt1 | contig 17974 bp, 18 predicted proteins | sample MGYA00380157_ERZ1026854 | MGnify/ENA primary metagenome ERZ1026854 (study PRJEB33269, sample SAMEA4719793) | human gut metagenome | biome: human-associated habitat; feature: organic feature; material: feces | place: Cameroon | collected 2013-10 ...
GGCAGAGAAGCTGTTAGTCGAACCCGAAATATCCATTACCGAGGTTGCCCTGCAGTCGGGCTTCTCCAGTCTCTCCGCCTTTATCAGAATGTTTAAGATTATAAAAGGCTGTACGCCTACGGAATTCAGAAACCTCTTCGAAGAGTAATCTATCTGGCTGATACAAAGTTGCGTATATCCAGCATTTTCCCACCTTCCAGGATTACTTTCCGGTCAGCCACTTCCAGGAAAAGGGTTGTGGCTGTCGGGTTATACAACCGGTTTCCATCCATAGAAGTTATCAGGCTGCGCATAGCCATAACATATTCGTAAATCTCGCCATTGGTCGCATACCATACATCCGGTCTGCCCTGCAGGCTTTCACAGATAGTCTCTATCCTGTCCCAGTTATCCTCTCTTGCAAACTCAAAGCTGTGTCCCCAGATATAAAACAACTGCTGCTCTCCCGGTGCCGGTTCGCTTTCCAGAAATTGCTGCGCCAGCTCGAAAAGCTGCTCATCATCATGATGACAGGTCGCCTTTAACAGGATGGGATTCTCCGGTACCGCAAAACCATGTGTCGCTTCCACGGTACGACCGTATTTTATTCCATGACGCTGCAGATAATCTACTGCTGCCTGATCATAGGCACCATAGGCATACGCCATGCCTACCGGTTTCTGTCCATAGATCCGGGTAATATTATCAATATCTGTCAAAAATTCCTGATCCATCTCCTCCTCGGTCATATCCGCAGGAGCACGATGCGTCAGTCCATGAACCGCAATCTCGTGCCCGGCATACAGATCTCCGATAGTTTCCTGATCCATACGGCAAATCTCTTTTCCTTCAATCTCAAAATGGCTTTCACGGCTCTGTATGCCGGTATTCAGATTAAAAGTACACTTCATCCCATATCGGTTCAAAATCTCCACCAGCTTCCGGTCTGATTCAATGCCATCATCATAACTAAACGTAATTGCTTTTTGATATTTCATAATGTTTCCACATTCCTTTCCTGCCATCTATCGCATAATGGTCTTTGGTCTTGATCTGCCTGAGTTCTACCCCCGCACAAGGTCTACGACCCGTAAAACATTCTCCTGCACCGTAAATTTCACTTCATATTCCCCGAAACTCATGCCGTAGATCCGCTCCGGATCCTTCTGATATCTTGGTCTGGGGTCCTGTTCTAAAACACCCCGAAGTGCCTGAAGCTTTTCTCCGGAAATCTCCGACGCCGCGACAAGCTCCCCCGGAAACTCCACTTTGACACGCCGCACCTCTGTTCCATCCGTAAAGCCCCCCTTTGCCCCGGGGTGACTGTCCGCATAAGGAAGATATGGCTTAATATCATAAATAGGTGTCCCGTCCATCATATCGACTCCTGATACCCAGATTACAGGCTTTCTGGCATCCCGCAGATCAATCTGCTCCAATTTTACACAGGACAGGCCAATGGGATTGGGACGAAACGGAGAACGTGTTGCAAATACGCCAACCCGCTGATTTCCACCCAGACGGGGCGGACGCACTGTAGGAGACCATTCCGGCCGAACCGCCTCTGAAAACTCCCATACAAGCCAGAGATGAGAAAACTCCTCCAGCCCACGGAACGCATCCGGATTGCGATATTCCGGCTCCAAAACAATCTTTCCCATAAGTTCCGGCACCAGACCACTCTGTCTCGGCACTCCAAACTTTGTCACAAAATCCGTGTGGATCCTGCCGATCATCTTCATTTCCATTGTTTCTCACCCCTCAGGATTTGTATTCCACAGAAAAAATAAGCCCGGCAATGCTCTCAGGCACTGACCGGACTTATCCGTTCATCAGTTACATCTCTGCACAACCAATCAGGCACGTACCAGTTCTACCTGCCAAAATCCCTCCGTGTGAGATGGTCCCTGTGTAATCTCAACTTTAAATTTATACATTGCCTCCTCCAGTTTACGCTGGAACTGAATCTCGGAAAGATCTGAATCTGGCTCCTGCAAGATGATTGTGTCACCAACCTTCGCATAACTATATGCAGAACCTAATGTCTTAAATGTTGCCTTCCAAGTTTCCTTTTTCTTTAAAAAATCAAACACAATAATCACCTCTGCTTTCTATAAATATATGTCAGCTTCAAAATCTCGTGTCATCTATCCGCTAGGTAACTGTATTATAACACATTTTTTCTAAAAAAGAAAGTAAATCGCAGTATTTTCATAGGAAAAATATATATTTTACGATAAAACCATTCTTACGGCGCCATACATACCGGCATCATTTCCAAGCTCTGCCAGACGGAACTCCTTGCCCTTGAGTGCAAACATAACGTCCTGCTCATACTTCTCCTGTACCACATCCAGAACGATCTGTCCGTTTTTGGATACACCGCCGCCAATTACAAACGCCTGTGGATCTACCACGGCAGCTACATGGGAAAGTCCCTTGCCCAGATAGCTGGAGAATGTATCTACAATCTCCTTTGCCAGAGCATCGTTATTTTTGTATGCCTTAAACAACTCCAGTCCGGTGATCGGATGATCATACTGGCGAAGCTCTGACGATGTATCTGTCTGTTCCAGCTTCTCCTTGGACATTCTGGTAATACCCGTTGCGGAAGAATACTGCTCCAGGCAGCCCTTCTTGCCACAGCCACAAGTGCGTTTCTCGTGAGGATTTACCAGCAAATGACCAATTTCTCCTGCCGCACCGTTGCTTCCGGTCAGGATCTTGCCGTTCAGGATGATTCCTCCGCCTACTCCGGTACCCAGAGTAACCATAACAATGCTGTCAAAGCCTCTGCCGCCTCCGCGCCACTGCTCTCCGAGAGCCGCTACGTTTGCATCATTGCCCACTTTGATCTTCTCTACACCTGTCAGCTTACGAAGCTCATCCGCTACGGAGAAAATGCCCCATCCCAGATTTGCACATTTCAGCACACGTCCATCCTCTGTGATCGGTCCCGGCACACCCATACCAATGCCAATAATATCACTTTTATCAATGGACTTTTCTTCATTTTTGTCAGCAATCGCCTTCGCAATATCCGGCAGGATCAACTCGCCGTTATTTTCCTTACGTGTCACGATCTCCCATTTCTCCAGCATATTGCCTTCCTGATCAAAAAGCCCCATTTTTACTGTAGTTCCACCTAAATCTACCCCATAAATATACTTCATCTGATATTTCCACCTTTCCTTTTTGAAGCACTGCAAACAACAAGCCACTGCTATATCATACCCGATTTTACCGAAATGGTAAAGCACTTAAGAACGGTAATCTCCATTAATCTTTACATAATCATATGTGAGATCACAGCCCCATGCCTTTGCAGAGCCGTTTCCCTGCTTCAGATCAATGTCAATATAGATCTCATCCTCCGCCAGCACCTTTGCCGCAAACTCCTCGGAAAAATCAATACCTGCACCATTTCTGCATACCTCCAGAGTCCCTGCTGCGGACGAAAGATCTACATCCATGGTATCAATGGCAAAATCTGCATCTGCATAACCAATGGCACACAACACACGTCCCCAGTTCGCATCCTCTCCAAACATTGCACATTTAAACAATGGGGAACGGATCACACTCTTAGCAACAATGATCGCTGTCTCCTGATCCGGTGCTCCCTTGCATGTACACTCTAAAAGCTTCGTTGCTCCCTCTCCGTCCTTTGCAAGCATACGCGTCATATTCATCATAACAATATACAGCGCCTGCTTAAATACAGCAAAACCTGCATCCTCTGTGGTGCAGATCTCTTCATTGCCTGCAAGACCGTTTGCCATCACGCTGACCATATCATTGGTAGAGGTGTCTCCGTCAATACTCAGACAGTTGTATGTAATCTTGACAATCTCATCCAGAGCTCTCTGAATCATCTCATGGCTGATCGCCACATCCGAAGTAATGAAATTCAGAGTTGTGGCCATATTCGGATGGATCATGCCGCTTCCTTTTGCCATACCACCCAGATGACATGTCTTACCATCAATTTCAAACTCTACTGCCACCTGCTTCTTCACGGTATCGGTGGTCATGATCGCTGTAGCCGCCGCATCATTGCCGGACTCACTGAGACCATCCACCAGCTGCTTCATATGGTCTGCAAACGGAACCGTAGGCATTGGAAGTCCGATCACTCCTGTCGATGCAACCACCACCTGATCCTCCGTAATGCCCAGAGCATCTGCTGCCAGCCGGGACGTCTCGGCTGCCACCTGCTCTCCGTTTGCATTGCCGGTATTGGCATTCTTGGAATTTACGAGAACCGCATGGGTCACTCCGTTTCCGGCCTCCAGATGCTTCTTCGTCACAAGGATCGGCGCACCTTTGACCTTATTCTGTGTATAGACTGCCGCTGTCTGACAAGGCTCCTTACTGTATACCATGCCAAGATCATTTTTCTCCTTGTCCGGATTCAGTCCACAGTTGAGACCGTTCGCCTGAAATCCCTGAGAAGCGCAAACACCGCCGTCAATATATTTATAGCCTTCAAATTGTGTCATATTCATAAGTCGTCTCCATTCTGTAATCCTGCAAAAACCTCCAATTCCGCATATTTGCAAGCAAATATGCTTCTTGTCGGTGTTTGACGGGTCAAGCCATATATTACAGTTTCTTGCCGGTCAAAAGTTCATATGCCTGAAGATATTTTGAAATAGTCTTCTCCACGATATCTTCCGGAAGAGTCCAGTCATTGTCCGGATTTGCCTTGAGCCAGTCGCGGGCAAACTGCTTGTCGAAAGATGGCTGTCCATGACCCGGCTCATATCCCTCAGCAGGCCAGAATCTGGAGCTGTCCGGCGTCAGCATCTCATCACCAAGAACGATATTGCCATTCTCGTCCAGACCAAACTCAAACTTGGTATCTGCAATGATGATACCCTTCTCTAATGCATAGTCTGCGCACTTCTTATATAATGCGATGGTGTAATCGCGAAGCTTCTGCGCATACTCCTCGCCTTTACCCGGAAAATACTTCTCCAGATGAGCTACGCTCTGCTCATAAGAAATATTCTCATCGTGATCTCCAATCTCTGCCTTAGTAGACGGTGTGTAGATCGGTTCCGGCAGCTTATCAGACTCCTTCAGTCCCTCCGGCAGCTTAATACCGCAGACCGTGCCATTCTCCTGATAGCTTGCCCAGCCGCTTCCTGTAATATATCCTCGAACAATGCACTCGATTGGAAGCATTTCCAGCTTACGGCACATCATACTGTTTCCATCAAACTTCGGCTGCCGGAAAAACTCCGGCATATCCTTCACATCGACTGAAATCATATGATTTGGCAGAATGTCCTGTGTCAGATCAAACCAGAACTTTGACATCTGAGTCAACACGGTTCCTTTTTTGGTCACTTCATTATGAAGGATCACGTCAAAACAGCTTATTCTGTCTGTTGCAACCATGATCAGACTGTCTCCGTTGTCGTAAATCTCCCGTACCTTTCCTTCCTTCATCGGCTTTAGCTCTTTCATTTTTCCTCCAATCCCACACACCGCCCTGAGACAAATGTGTGCGTGCGTCGTGTCGTTGTTTACATTATCCCTTTAAGTATAATATTTTCTGGAGAAATTGCAAGACAGGAATCTGCATATTTGCAAATCCCTGTCCTTTCGTTATTCTTCATTTGTTTTCATTACTTTCCTTTTTTTACAACTACGGCGACAACCGCTTTCTTTCCGTTAGAAAGAGTAAATGTAATCTTGCATTTTCCTTTTTTCCGTGCCGTCACAACTGCTTTGTTGTTGATCACCGCTACGTCTGCATTTGATGTTTTCATCCGCACAAACCCAATGTATCCCTTTGTCACACTGTATTTAAGTTTTTTCTTCTGGCGTACCTTTAATGTTATTTTTTTCTTGGAGACCGCTATTTTATATACCTTCTTCCGGACCGGTGTGCCGGTTTTGGCCGGCGCCGCAGACGGAGCAGCTTCCGGAGTTACTGTTGTCTGGGGAGCCGGGGAAACCGTTGGTGCCAGGATCGTTTTTTCTACCACACCGGATACCGTAAAAGGAACCATAACATTCAGACCGTCCGCTGTTTCCAGACGCGCCACATAATCACCGTTCTTTTTGATCGTAGCTGTATTTCCCGTAATCACATTGGCACGGCTTTGTATTGCCCAATACTTGTCATCCATGATCACCGGATCATAATCTGCTGAAATAACACGGATCGTGCCGTTCTCTCCCCGGAAGGTAACTTTGGCCGCAGAAGCGTCTGCTGTGAGTGTATTGGAAACAACAGAGAATCTCGGCGCATCCGCCACAAATCCAAGGTATGTCTTGAAACTCAGAGTTCCAGAACCATTCCAGCGGCTGCCGCGGTAATAATAGGTGCCCGGATTCAGGTAGCAGACATATACATTTTCCGTGCTCAAAACTGTCTTTTCACGAAATATGCAGGACATTAACGCCCGATCCGAATACAACTCCCAGTTGATATAATCCTCTTTGCAAAGCGGTACTGCCAGCAGCCATCCGCTTTCCTTGACGGAAAAGCTGTGAACTTCGCTATAACCTTTCCAGTCTGTCGTAATGCTGTCCTCGCTCACAGCACTTCCACCATCTTTCACAAAGGAGGCAAACGTCTCTTTTCCGTTATAACTACCCGGTGTGATATCGGTGTCCTCGTCATAAGCTGTCTGTATATCTGTGTAGAGGACCCCGCCCGCAGCTTTGGGAATAAAGCCCAAAAACGTGGCAATATCAAGTGCTCCCATCCCGTTCCAGCGAACCGCTCTGTAATAATACGTTCCCGCTGTCAGTTCATAGGAGGCAATGTCATCTCTGCCGGAATCACATCCGGATGCTTCCGGCAGGGAATCCGTCATCGCCGGATCCCTGAATAGCTCCCCATTGGCATAACCCTGATCCGATAAAACCGCAACCAGAAGCGTTCCATCAGACGGAATCGTAAACTGATATAAAGGCGTTTCCCCCGACCAGTCCGTCTCTATGATATCCTGCGTGCTTGCCGGATAATTGTTATCAATATATTTGCGGAAATCTGCTATATTTTTAACAACTGCATAATCCAGTCCTTCCTCTGCAGCAGATGCTGTAGACGGAGCCTTCAGATAAGACGCTGTGGCAGTAATGATAAGAGATGCCACAAATAAACAAACCCAAAACATTCTCCATAAATTCTTTTTCTTCATATTAAATCCTCATTTCTTTTCATAGCTTCCTGACAGTAATTACAAGCTGAGTATAAAAACTGCCCGGAGGAAAGTCAATGAAATCAGATCAAATATGCGATTTTTTACATATGTTAAATCCTGTTTTTACATGTTTCTTTCATATCTCACATTCCTGTTACTCTTTCTCCTCTTTATCCCGCACTTTGTCTGTACTGCCGCATATATTAAATGTAACCAGAAAATATTCCTTATATTTTCGAAAACATTTAGAAAGGATGTATATTATGAACACAATGAATGGATGCCGCGGCAATATAAACTGCCGCGGAAACAGAGGCTGTTCGTGTGGCATGGGAAACTGCGATCAAATGCCGAATTCCTGCTCCTGCGGCAGCATGCCGGATAACCAAAATACCTGCGGCATGAGTCAGTCCGAAATTGCAAACCAGTGTCAGAATGATTCTGCCGGGGACTGCTGTACAGACCCATTGTACGGTATGCCACTGGCCATGGGCTATGTGCCGTGGCAACAGTGGAATAAGATCTATGATCCCTGCGACGGCCTCGCAAACGGAACGATCTTCCCTGAACTGAATTTACAATTTTATGGCTGCATCCCTCAGGGCTGTGGAAAAGGAGGCAGATTATGAGCAAAGATCAAATGAGATTATTGAAATTTATTTCCCAGGTCAGCTTTGCTCTCACCGAAACAAATCTGTATCTGGACACTCATCCGTGTGATAAGGTTGCACTGAGCTATTATCAGATGGTAAAAAAACAGCGCCAGGAGGCAGTGGAGGAGTACAGCCGCAAATATGGTCCTCTGCAGGCAGATCAGGTAAACTGCAAGGATTACTGGACCTGGGTGGAGACACCATGGCCCTGGGAGCGTTAAGGGATTTGAAAATTTCTATGAAATAAAATGAGAATGGAGTTTATGATATGTTTAATTATGAAAAAAGACTGGAGTATCCGGTTCATATCACACGAACCGATCCGAAAGCGGCAATGGTGATCATTAGTCAGTACGGTGGTCCCGACGGAGAGGCCGGAGCTGCACTGCGCTATCTGTCACAACGGTATTCCATGGAGGACCGCAAGGTAGCCGGGGCTCTGACAGACATCGGCACCGAGGAATTAGGCCATCTGGAAATTGTCGCAACCATCATCCACCAGCTCACCAAAGACCTGACTCCGGAGGAGATCAAGGCTTCTGGTTTTGACAAATATTATATTGACCACACTCTTGCTATCTGGCCACAGGCCGCCAGCGGAGAGCCATTCAGTGCCAGCCAGTTCCAAAGCACCGGAGATACCATCACCGACCTCTACGAGAATATGGCAGCAGAGCAGAAGGCACGTCTGACCTACGACAATATCCTGCGGATCGTGAAGGATCCGGAAGTGGCTGATCCGATCCGTTTCCTGCGGATGCGTGAGATCGTGCATTTCCAGAGATTTGGAGAATGTCTGCGCCGCATTCAGGATCAGCGAAATCCAAAGAATTTCTACGCATATAATCCACAGATTGATAAAAAGAAATGTTAGCTGCAGGGAAACCGACATTGCATCCGTTTTTTTCTAAAAATCAATAAACAGCAGACAAAAGCAGCGTCTCCGGTCAGAAATCACTGAGCGAAACGCTGCTTTTATCATCTATTTTTATCGTCTATATGTTTTACTCTCATAGTTAGTCGTTTATTTCTTTTGCGGAAGCTTCCTCCTTGTGGTATCCTGTGTCGATCACAGCCTCCATCTCATCAATATGTTTCAAAAACAGCTCATCAATGTATGGATCAAAATGACTCCCCTTACTTTCTTCCATAATAGCGACTGCCTTTTCCTTTGAAAATCCCTCTTTATAGTGACGTTTGGACCGGAGAGCATCATAGACATCCGCCACTGCCATGATCCGGGCTGACAATGGGATTTCTTCTCCTTTGATCCCCTCCGGATACCCGGCACCATTATATTTCTCATGGTGATACATTGCCATATCATAAGCAATCTCACAATATGCGTCATTTTCCAGATCCTTCAGGGTATGCCTGAGAATTTTCGCTCCCTCCTGGGGATGTGTCTTCATAATGGCAAACTCTTCATCAGTAAGCTTTCCTTCCTTCTGAAGAATACGATCCGGAATGGCAATCTTTCCAATATCGTGAAGTCTCGCCGCAGCCGCCACCATATCCGCATATTCCAGCGTAATGATATCCCTGTAGCGTTTGTCCACTGCCATTACATTGACCAGCACACGCACCAGATTCCCGGTGTTTTTAATATGTAATCCGGTAATGCCGTCTCTTGCCTCGATCATAGCAGCAAAACTACCGATAATATCACGCTGGATCCGCACAACCTCTCTGGTCTTACTCCTCAGATCGCGCTGGAGACGCTCTGTATAATAATACCGGTCCGTAATCTCTGCCATAGTCAAAGTCTGTCCATAATTGTTCTCACCTTTGGAAATATCATGCAGTGCCAGCTCATAAACACATTTTTCCGTTGTGTGATGTTTCTCTCCGTCCTCTGCTGCGCATTTATCCAGAAAAAGATATTCCTGCTTTTCAGCAAGCTTTTTTAAATCCTCCAGCTCTCGCTTGCCTTCTTCCTGCTCCAGGCAATTCAATATCCGGTCTGCTTCCTCGTTGGAGTATATCACCTCTCCCGCAGTTCCCATAACGATCAGGCCATTTGCCATATGATTGACGGCTTCCTCCTGGGCCAGCGTCAGGGTATCAAACAACCGGTATTTACGCATCAGCCGTTCAAATATAAAGGCGGCTGCCAGATATGCAAGTGCCGTAGTATCATATCCATTGGTCAGGTGCAGCAGGAACAGAACCAGGCTGAGCATACTAAGCAGAACCATTCCCAATATCATCAAAAGCTGTTTCCGGATGATCGGTGATTTCGTCTGACGCAGCTTACGGATTGCCACCCAAAGGATCACAATAAAATAATAAGCAATAAATGCGGTATACAGATTATATAATACACCATGGTTCAGGATCAGATGCGGAAACATTCCTTCCTGTGTATAGGACACAGAAGAATAATATAAATGGTGGTACTCATTGGTGGACACCAGACCGCAGATCAATATGCAGATTCCAAAAAAGATATTCCGGCGAAGCTTTGGTACTACAATGTTGCAGTATTCCATAATGAACAAATACATAAAAAATACAACAAATGGTTTGCCATAATAAGAAAACTTCGTTGCCTGTATGGCAACCTGCTGTTTCCCTGCCTGTATCTCCATAGTATATCCCACAATATTAATCAAGGACGAGTACAGCAAAAGCACTAATGCCATCTGCAGCTTCGAGCTCTGCTGCCGGCTGACATAGAAAATTTCTACAATTAATGCAAAAATTCCAAAGTATTGTAATAATACCAAAAAATGATACATAAACGATTATCCCTTCCTAAACAGATTCTTTTCATTTGAGTTATAAACTAAATCACATTTCCCTATAAAATATTGTACCATAACTTAACTGTTTTTTTCTATTTTTTATTTAAAATGAGAAAAAACAGGAAGTTATCTCCAATAAGTTGTAAAATCATTTCATTTTTGCTAGAATATATTGGAAATGAGGTGCTGCAGATGAGAGAGACATATAAGATGAGACGGTGGATCAGTCTCTGTCTGATCATTATATTGACAGTCTCCGGGATGTGTTTTGAACGTGTCAAGACAGATCCTGATTTTGGCGTGTCTGTTTCGGCATCCTCAGATATTCTTCGCACACTGCAGGTACAAAACGCCGAGCAGGATATGTGCTCCCCGGATCAGCTTGGAGATTCTATGCTGCGGGGTTCTACAGAGGTATTACGCCGGACCGTATCCGGTCAGAAGAACAGGATCTTTTCGAGAATACGTTCTCTGATCCGGCTTACCGCAACGCTTTGTGGTCTGCCAGACACGGTCTTTTTACGGGAAGCCGGCATTACTGCACGCAGTATTATCACATATAGTTCTGTTATCATTACATATATTCATCAGCAGGATGGATCAAAAGGCTGATGCATTCACAATTTCTAACAATACAGACTTCTTTTGGGAGAAAGAGGTTTCTTTCTGTATGAAAATTCCGGTATGAAAAATGAAAATAAAAATCCTCAGAAGGTATGAAATGATATAACGAAATATTTCTCTGTGACAGAAATGGAGAAGCTGTGACAGGGATGCCATTTTCATACAGAAAAAGAGGGCACTGTGAATCAGCACCCTCTCTTCTATATAACTGCGCCTGCAGTCACCAGGCTGCAGGCCTTTTATAAGCATATTGCAAAAAGAAAGGTGAATGAAAATGCATATATTAGGTATGATCTTATTAGGTATCGGAGGAACTTTTGGTATTGCACTGGTAGGAGGCACCGTTGTTGGAATGATCGGTGTGATCATCTACAAAATATACAGAAGTCTCAGATATCATATTTCACTGTACGATTAATTGTACAAATATAAAATGACCCGGAAAGGAACGATATGATTTTCAACTCATATCATTCCCTTCCGGGTTTTGTTTTACTTACTCAATCTTCCCGCAAGCCGTTAGTGATAAGGCAATTTCCAGACACAGCTCCGGGTATTCAGTACAGTTCACGATAGATTTTGATCATTCTCTCTCTATCTAACGGTACAAAATTATTGGCAAGGAGTCTCTGCTGATTTTCAATGACAGAATCGGTAAATTCTTCAATTTCTTCCTCCCGCATACCATATTCATGCAGCGGCTTTTTCTGGATCAGATGGTTTAACAGCTTTTCCAGTTCTTCATAGACATCATCTGTGGAACATCCCAGAATATCTGCAATAAAACGGTTCAGCTTTGCAATCTCACCATCCTTTTTAATTTCCATATAATTCTTCATAACCCCGGTAAACATTGCGTAGTTGGACTCTCCGTGAGGCACATGGTACGTGGCTCCTAACGGATAACTCATAGCATGCACTGCAGCACATCCGGCATTACCAAATGCAATCCCGGCATAATTACTTGCCATCAGAAACTGTGATAGCAGCGGCTTTCTCGCCTCCGGACCGTTTTGGGCAATTTCCTGATAACCGGCAAGGATCATCTCGATCGCCTTGTTCCCAAACATCCTTGTGGTCTGATTGCCTTTTGGAGAAAGGCTGGACTCTACCGCATGTACCAGCGCATCAATGGAGCTGGTCGCAAACACCCCAAACGGCAGACTTTCCAGCAGCTCCGGCACAAGCACCGCACTGTCACCGTACATTTCATCCACCGCCAGACCCTTCTTGGTGCCACGGCTGTTTAAGGCAAGGATTGCAATATTGGTCACCTCACTGCCGGTACCACAGGTAGTCGGCACAAGGACTAGCTCCTTATCCTTAACCGGCGGGATCTTGCCGTCATAGAGATCTAAAACCGGAGATACCTCTTTGAGTGCAAACAGCTTGGAAATATCAATGACAGTTCCACCGCCTACTGCGATCACGCGCTTATGCTCTCCGTGAATATCCTTGTACATTGCCTCCACCATGTCATCCGAAGGCTCTCCCTGTCCATATTTTTCCTGAAAAATGACATCACATTTCAGATTCAGTTCACCAAAAAACGGTTTGTAAATATATTCATTCGTTACCACCAGATCTCCTTCTCCAATCTGAAACTCCTCCGCAAAAGCGCGGACCGTATCAAAATGATAGATTTCCGGTTTGATCATTAATTCCTTCATGTTGTACCCCCATTTCCATAAGAAAACTGCTTCGCTGTGAGCCGCTTTCCAGAACTACAATGTAAGACTCTACGCCGTAAGCCTGGCGATTGCATTTTCCATAATATCAAGTCCTGCCTCAAGCTGTTCATCCGTGATCACCAGTGGAGCGAGGAAACGGATAACATTTCCATAGATACCGGCACTCTCTACGATCAGACCATTTGCCGCACACTCCTGTACCAACGCTTTTACCAGAGCCGGATTTGGCTCCTTTGACGCCTGATCCTGTACAAATTCCAGACCGATCATGGCACCCAGTCCACGGACATCACCAATCACGCTGTATTTCTCCTTCATTGCCTCATAACGGGCTGTGACCTTTTTGCCAATCTCCATGGCGCGTCCGGCAAGGTCTTCTTTTTCCATGATCTCAATGGCTTTCAATGCAGAAGCACAGGATACCGCATTACCGCAATAAGTGCCTCCGATGGTGCCGGCCGGTACTGCCTGCATGATCTCCTCTCTTGCTACGATCGCACTGAGAGGCATACCACCTGCAATAGACTTTGCCGTTGCCAGAATATCCGGTGCACATCCGGCATCCTTCCAATATTCGGATGCAAACATACGACCTGTCCGGCAGAAGCCGGCCTGGACTTCATCTGCCACCAGAAGAATTCCATTCTCATCACAGATCTTACGAACTGCCTTTACCCACTCGATCGGAGCCGGGATAAAACCACCCTCGCCCTGAAGAGGCTCTACCACGATCGCAGCAATGGTATCGGCTGCACCGCACTCCTCAAACACATCATAGATTGAACTGATGTAATAGTCAATGGCTGCATCCTCCGGCATACCGGCCGGTTTACGGTAAAGATACGGGAATCTTGCACGGAAAACGCCATGGGAAAGAGGTCCCATGCTGGTAGCATATGCCTTCTTGGAGGTCATAGTCATTGTCAGCTCGGTACGTCCGTGAAAGGCTCCGGAAAATACAATAATATTGGGTCTTTTCGTATAACCTCTGGCGATCTTTACGGCATTCTCATCGGCTTCAGCACCACTGTTGGCAAAAAATGTTCTTTTTTTGTCGCCCTTTACCGGCACGATCTCATTCAGCTTCTCTGCCAGTGCCACATATCCCTCATGGGTCACAATATTAAACATTCCATGGAAGAATCTCTCTGCCTGCTCCTTTACTGCCTCTACCATCGCCGGCTGGCTGTATCCCACATTCAGGACTCCAACACCGCCAACCCAGTCAAGGAAATAATTGCCGTCCAGATCTTCGATCATAGCACCCTCACCACGCTTAATGGCTACCGGATAAGCACACCCGATGGCGTCCGGAACCGCCTCATGTCTTCTGTCGATCAGGTCTTTGGATTTTGGACCCGGTACACTTTCAGTAATAATCTTCGGTAATGCATCTCGTAACATAACAGATTCCTCCTTATATTGTGTGACAGCAGCATCTGCCGCTGTATTGATACGAATGCTTCCAACAAATCTGTTTTGTTTTTTTCATCCGTTATGATCTTTTCTACAATGACAATGCTAGCACAATAAATAAACGATTTCTATGTGTCAAAGCATAAAGAGATTGCTCTTTCTTGTGCTGTCAGCACAAATGATATATAATGAATGGAAAGAAATCCAACAACTGTAGAAATTTGCATTGCACGGAGGGATTCCCATGGCATTAACTTTAGAATATTTTTATCATCAGACACAACATAAATACCGGCTTCAGCTTCTGATTCCAAACGCCCGGCTGGATCACCAGATCTCCTGGGTACATCTGGTGGAGGACAGCAATAACAGCAGCTTTCTCCGGGGTAACGAGCTGATCATCACCCCCGGACTGGAGACTGCGGGAAATGATCAGCTCCTGTCCTTTATCAAGCGCCTCTGGGAACGTCATGTCTGTGGACTTGTCCTGAATATGGGGCCCTACATTGCATCTGTACCAAAAAACGTACAGGAATGGTGCCGGGAGCATCAGTTCCCGCTTTTTTCCATGCCATGGGAAATCCACATCGCAGACCTGATGCAGGATTACTGTAACGAAATCATTTCCGAAAAAAGAACGCAGGATCTGCGTGCCGAAGGTCTTACCCGCGCTCTGGAGGGAGATATCAGAGAAAAGGATATTCCTGTTCTGGAGGGATTCCGTGGATGTTTTCTGCTGATCTCCGATCAGGAGCTGTCTTTTCCATGGTACGGCCAGGCGCGAAAAGGAAACCTCTTTTATTATGCCGCTTCGGTTCTGCCGGATATTCCGGAACATACCTTCTGCGGTATCAGTGAGCCCATCTCCTCCCCCCAGTCTATCCGGACACAGGCAAAGCATGCCTCCCGCGCCCTGATCGTCAGTCACATCCGTGGAAAATCCAAAACGCATTTCCGCAATATCGGGCTCTATAATACAGTCCTTGCCATTGAAGATCCGGAGGTCTTTGATCAAATGGAACAACTGCTGTCACCACTGGAGGAACCTGCTCTCCGTCAGACCCTGCGCTGCTGGCTGGAGCATGACGGCAGTATCCAGAAGGTTGCCGAGGAGCTGTTTCTACACCGTAATACCGTAAATTATCGTATTCAAAAAATAAGAAGCCTTGTCTCCATGGATACTGCGATCCAGAAAACAAGACTTCTCCTTGCCTTTTATATGAATGATGTCCGTCCTTATCTTTAAGCCTTTGTGTCCTCAGCATAATAAGCCGCATACGCATCCTGAAGCTTCTTTAAAAGCTCCGGAGCCTTGCCGCCCACCGGCTTTCCATCCAGCTCAACAGCCTGTGTACAGAGTCCGCCGGAACTGCTGACGATCACCTCGTCTGCCTCTGCAAGCTCCTGCATGGTAAACGGTGCCTCTTTGGTTGGGATTCCATTCTGCTCTGCAAGCATCAGCAGATGCTTCAATGTAATGCCCGGCAGGATCAGATTATCCCTTGGCGGAGTACACAATACCCCATCCTTGATCATCAGAATATTACTGTGGGCACATTCTGTCACACGGTCTCCCCTGTGGAATACCGTCTCCTGACACCCCTGCTCCATACAACGCTGATATGCAATGACACTTGGAATCAGATTTAACGTCTTAATATTGCAGTGAAGGAAACGGGTGTCCTCCATAGAGATCAGACGGAATGTCTGATCAAACGGGATCAGCTCACAAGGCACCGTAAAGATCATCAGATTCGGCTTTACCTCCTTCGGCGGAAACTTATGATCACGGGGTGCCGTTCCACGGGAGCACTGCCAGTAAAGCATACCATGGTCGTTATCATTGGCATCAATACATTTCTGCAGCTCGGCAACCAGCTCCTCCCTTGGCATATCAAACGGGATTTCCAACAGCCTGCAGCTATTATAGAAACGATCCAGATGATCCTTCTCAGCAAAGATCTTATTGTTGGCAAATGTGGTGGCATCATAGCAGCCATCTCCAAAATAAACCGCGCGATCCAGCATCGGGATTTTCATTTCCTCCAGTGCGCCAATCTCTCCATTATAATATCCTACATTTTGCATGTCTATTTCTCCTTCCATTCCAAAATATTTCATGATGCTTCCACTTATTTATTCCAGTTGCGGATAATACGGTAGCCGCCTACCAGCAATGTCGGAAGCAGATAGAACAGGATAAAGCCGTATGACAGGTAGGTATATCCCTGCTCGATCAATGTTACTACACCGATTCTGGAAAGGATCAGTGCTCCGATCAGTGTCGCCACCGTAACAATACCTCTCTTGGCATCCGTCAGCTTGGCAGCCCCCTTCTCCTCCAGAGCCACATCAAAACGGTCAATGATCATGTGAATACATCCGGTCGCTGTCTCAACCAATGTCCATCCCATAACAATACTAAATACCGCCAGAAGCACCGGACCTCCATGTACCGCCTTGATCATTTCCACCCAAGGTGTTGCAACATCTGCACCGACAATAGAAGTATCTCCATAGAAGCACATCATTGCGAAATAAGAAAGGAACCACGGAATGACCATCAAAAGACCGGCGATCATACCGGAAATGAACGTCTCTTTCCTCTTGGTCTGACGTGTCAGCGAAAACATTCCCATAGGAATGGAATTGATATTGTAAGCCACATATAAAATACCTGTATAAATGCACAGAGGAATTGTCACGGAACCATCATACGCACTGGTATCCATCGTAGAAAATACCTTCGGAATATTGCTTCCCTTATTTACAATAACAAGGATCGTAAATAAAATATAGCCTCCATACAAAAGAATCGTTCCCACGGATTCAAATTTCTCGATCAGCTTAGAACCCTTGAAATTCAGGAATCCACAGATCAGCACGATCACAACGGATCCCAGAATATTCGGCATACCTGCCTGTTCAAAAATACTTCCTGTCGCCGCCGCCATAACCGCGATCAGCAGGATGGCGATCAATACTGTCAGAATATCCATCACCGGCCACAATGGTCCGATCACCTTCTGGATATAATTCTTGTAATCATACACCTTGTAAATACGGCAGATCTCAAAGGTCAGAAATGCAAAAAGCGCAAACCCGATCCCAATGGTAAGTCCGGCGATCCATCCCATACTTCCGAACTTTGCTCCGTAAGAATAGATCTCACGACCGGTCGCATACCCTCCACCGATCAATACAGACTGCAGCAGCACACCCGGCAGAACATAGCGGGCATACTTTCCTTCATAAAAATTTTTCAGTTTTCCCATAATTTTCTCACTTTCTTTCGTAATATCTTTTCTAAATTATAAGACAATTTTATCTGACTTGCCAATATGATTATCAGATATTATAATAAGTTAATCTTATTACAGGGGGCGTATTTATGAATTTAAAACAATTAGAATATTTTATTGCCGTGGCAGAATTATTAAGCTTTACAAAAGCCGCCAAAAAATGCTATATCTCCCAGACAGCCATCACGCTGCAGATCCAGTCTCTGGAAAAGCGTCTGGGTGTTTCGCTGTTTATCCGGGACAAGCATCATGTAGAGCTTACCGCCGCCGGAAAGGTCTATCTCAACGAAGCCCGTGCCATCCTGATCCGTGCTGAGGAGGCTGCCAAGCTGGCACGTACCGCCTCTGAGGGTGTTACCGGCGAGCTTTCCGTTGGTTTTATCCGTGGCTATGAGC
>ERZ1026854.1080-NODE-1080-length-17959-cov-17.318029_pt1 | contig 17959 bp, 14 predicted proteins | sample MGYA00380157_ERZ1026854 | MGnify/ENA primary metagenome ERZ1026854 (study PRJEB33269, sample SAMEA4719793) | human gut metagenome | biome: human-associated habitat; feature: organic feature; material: feces | place: Cameroon | collected 2013-10 ...
AAACGTGGGATTCTCCTTGCCCATCCCACCACTCGAAGGCCTTCGCATTGCCCTAGTTGAAAGAGACGGACAATGCAGAAAGCCCACGTTATGGTATATGATGATTCCATGCACGAATATATAGCCATATAACATACCTTAAAACACCTAAGGCATGTATACGACAATTCGCAGCAGGATACAATACACCCACCGTGAGCATTCACCATTGTCACATCTACGTCCAACTATAGGTAAAGTTGCGAAGTTTACGAGTAGTCGCAGACGAACGTTAGTAAACGCTCTATTCCATAAAAGTCGCACCCTCCCACACAGCCCTATGGGCTTTCTGCAAGAGAATGCAATTGCAAATATAGTAATTATTATTGAGGAATACAACATCAATGACGTTTTTTCTCCCCTTTCAGCATTTTTATTCTCAAAAACAGGGAGGGAATGTAGATTTTTTACTAACTTTGGGACATCAAAAGAACATAGAATGAAGGGAGAAGCATAAAATGTTTCATTTGCAATGAATATTACTATTCCAAATCATGAAGGATGTAGTGAAAGTTCGGAAACAAGCATACTTAGTTCGGAAAGAAGTTCGGAGAGAAAAGAAATTAGTTCGGAGACAGCTTCAAATAGTTCGGAGAGAGGTTCGGAAACTAAGGACTTGATTATAGATAATATAAAACAAAACCCACATATTACTGCCGCAGAAATCGCAATGCAATTAAATATGTCTTCACGAGGAGTAGAGAAACAAATACGTAAACTTCGTGAGTTAGGCAAAATAAAACGAACAGGTGGAAGATTTGGGGGCTATTGGGAAATCATAATATCAGATAACTATAACACTCCAAAAGATTGAATTGGTTAGAGATATTAATTGCAGCTTTCGACTAACCTAGGTTAGTAAGTGAAGTATATTGATATCAATGGCAAAGTATATTAGCTTCTACGACATACTAACCTAGGTTAGTCGAAAGGAGAAGTCTATATCATGAATTTACATGCAATAATAGCAAACATAAATAAAATAACTGATTATGGCAATAGACATTGAATGGCAAATAAAGCCACCACATAAAAACGATAATGGCGACAAGCCAAAACTCTTTCCACGAAAGGCTAAGGTCGACGTGGCGGATGAAAATCTGCTGGCTAAAAAGCTTGCAGCTCATAGTGGCATTTCAACGGGCGTAGCACTGGCTGTGCTCGAAGATATGGGCGAAATTATGGGCGAATTGTTGCAAGAGGGCAAAGATATAAATATCTCGTCGTTGGGGCGCTTCAGCTTGTCCATTGGTTGCGACGAAGAGGTATATTCTGATACTAAAAATAGTAAACAAAAAGTGGCCGTGCGTGGTGTCAGATTTCAAGCAAATAAAGAATTGATGGATGGCGTTGGAGAACCTACTTTTCGTGAGGTTGCTCGCAATGCCGCCATTGTTGCAACATCTGTAGAAGAGCTGATTCCACTACTCGACGAGTATTTCAAAACGCACTCTCATATCACTCGTGCCGAATTCGAAAGCAGATTTAATCTGAAACGAACTACTGCTTTTACACGTTTGAAAGAACTTGAAGAAATGGGAGTAATCAAACAAGAAGGCGCTGGCAAGGATACTAAATATATAAAGGCTTAGTTTTCGCATAAATAAAACTAAGCGTACACATTAATATATATACAATCAGAACTTTTAACCCACAACATCATTCGACATGGAACTAAACAAAACTATTATGACAATCGGACTGGCTACGGCTTTGCTACAAACGCCTGTCGCTGGTAGTGCACAAAATGCAGCAAGCCAAAACCCGCTGCTCATGGCGAGTGCCCTACCCTTTGGCGCTCCCGACTTTAGCAGAATAAAAGAGGCTGACTATCTGCCGGCTATTGAGGCGGCGATAAAGGCGCAAAGAGCAAACATAAAACATATCGTGGAATGCAAAGAGAAACCTACGTTCAGGAATACTATCTTGGCTTACGAGAATAGCGGAGTGTTGCTGGATAATGTCTCTAACGTGTTTTTCGGACTGTGCAGCGCTGACAAAACGCCTGGCATAGCGGAAACGGAGATGAAGGTGATGCCGATGCTCATCGACTTGGAAAACGAGGTGGCGTTTGACAAGAAGTTGTTTGAGCGCGTGAAATATGTCTACGACAAAGAGTATGGCAAGCTGACGGGCGAGGACAAACGATTGACGGAAGAGGTGTACAAGGGGTTTGTGCGCTCGGGAGCTATGCTCAGCGCCGAGAAGATGGCGAGGATGAAGGAGATAAACTCAAGGATTTCGAAATTGCAACAAGACTGGGGCAACTTGCTGCCTAAGGCTACCAACAATGCGGTGGTATGGGTGGAGAGCAAGGCTGAGCTGGCTGGTCTGAGCGAGGCTGACATAGCGCAATGCAAGAAGGATGCTGAGAGCCGTGGTGGCAAGGCGGAATATTGTATCGTGATTATCAATACCACGCAGCAGCCTATATTGGCGAGCCTGGACAACAGGGAGCTGCGCCGAAGGGTGTATGAGGCGAGCATTCATCGTGCCGACGGCACACAGGAGGGGTATAACACTTTCCCTTTGGTGGTGGAGATAGCGAAGCTGAGGGCTGAGAAGGCTAAGCTGATGGGGTATGACACGTATGCTGATTTTTCGCTCGAGAAGACGATGGCGAAGAATGCCAAGAATGTGGACGACTTCCTGAAGCAGCTGATAGCGGAGTATGCGCCTAAGGCGGATGCTGAGACTCGCGCCATTGAGGAGTATGCGCAGAAGGCTGAGGGCAAGGATTTCAGGTTGCAGCCTTACGACCGTTTCTACTACTCGGCAAAGATGAAGAAGGAGTTGCTGAACATTAGCGACGACGAGATAAAGCCTTATTTCAATCTTGACAGCGTGGTGGAGCGTGGCGTGATGTATGCTGCGCACAGGGTGTATGGGCTGAACTTCAAGCGCCTGGAGGGTATGCCTACGTATCATGCCGACATGAATGTGTATGAGGTGAGCGACGCTAACGGCAAACCGATAGCGCTGTTCTACAACGACTACTTCCGCAGACCGACGAAGCGTGGCGGAGCATGGATGAGTGCGTTTGCGAAGCAGAGCAGAAATCGCGGACAGAAGCCTATTATATATAATGTGTGCAACTGTGCCAAGGCGCCTGAGGGTAAGCCTACATTGCTGACTTGGGACGAGGTGTGCACGCTGTTTCATGAGTTTGGTCATGCGCTACACGGCATGTTGTCGGACTGCGAATATAACACGCTGTCGGGAACGGCTGTGGCTCGCGACTTCGTGGAAATGCCATCGCAGTTTAATGAGTCGTTTGCTGCCATTCCGGAGATTTTCGACCACTATGTGCGCCACTACAAAACGGGCGAGGCTATGCCGGCTGACCTTAAGGAGCGCATGCTGAAGAGCATAAACTTCCAGACGGCTTATGCGCTTGGCGAAAACTTGGCTGCCACTTGCCTGGATATGAAATGGCATAGCTTGAAGGCTGACGAGGTGCCTACGGCTGACGAGGCTGCGGAGTTTGAGCGCAAGGCGTTGGAGAGTGTGGGACTGCTGAATGTGCAGATTCCGCCTCGCTACTCTACTTCGTATTTCAACCATGTGTGGGGTGGCGGTTATGCTGCGGGATATTATAGCTATCTGTGGACGGAGGTGTTGGCGGTGAATGTGGCTGACTACTTCGCTAAGCATGGTGCGCTGAATCCTGCTGTGGGCAGGGCGTTCCGCGAAAAGGTGCTGAGCCGTGGCAACACTAAGGACCAAATGGAAATGTTTACCGACTTCACAGGAATGAATACTCCTGATGCCAGCGGATTGCTGAAAGCAAGGGGGCTGTAAGAATGTCGCACACGGATTACACGGACAACACGGATGGAGCCTAACTCGGCTCTGTAGCTGGAGTTTTAAAAAGAACACTAATTTCTCGAATCTAACGAATGTGGACTAAAACCGCAAGCTGTTTGTGTTTTAAAAAGAACACTAATCGTGCGAATCTAACGAATGTGGATTATACCTCAAGCAAGAAACGCAAGCAGCAGAGCCCAGAGGGCTCATTCGTGTCATTCGGATTATTCGTGTTCTAAAAAAACTCAAGCAGATTGTGTTTTAAAAGAACACTAATCGTGCGAATCTAACGAATAATAATAGATAAAAAAAGAGCATGCCAAACGCGACATGCTCTTTTTTTATGATTTAATCCGTAAGTTATAGTCAATACTCTCATCCCTCAAGTCTAATTACTCCCCTCTCTTTTGGAGAGGGGCTGGGGGTGAGGCTTCTTGGGGGTGAGGCTTTTTTACAAACGCTCGTGAGCCTGACGTGCGATAACGTCGAGCTGCTGCTCGCGAGTAAGGTCGATGAACTTAACAGCGTAGCCACTTACACGGATGGTGAAGTTAGCATACTCTGGCTTCTCAGGATGTTCCATAGCGTCCTTGAGCTTGTCTACGCCAAATACGTTGACATTCAAGTGGTGAGCACCCTGCGAGAAGTAGCCGTCCATAACGTTAACCAAAGTGTTAGCACGCTCATCATCATCGTGGCCAAGAGCATCAGGGTTGATGGTCTGGGTGTTAGAGATACCGTCGAGAGCATACTTGTAAGGCAACTTAGCTACAGAGTTGAGCGAAGCCAACAAACCGTTCTTCTCAGCACCGTATGATGGGTTAGCACCAGGAGCAAGAGGAGTACCAGCCTTACGTCCGTCAGGCATGTTGGAAGTATACTTACCATAAACCACGTTAGAGGTGATGGTGAGGATACTTGTTGTAGGCTCAGAGTTGCGGTATGTGTGGTGCTTCTTGATCATTGCCATGAAGGTCTTGAGCAACCAAACTGCAATCTCGTCGGCACGCTCATCGTCGTTACCATAGCGTGGGAATTCGCCCTCAGTCTTGAACTCGAGTGGGAAGCCAGTCTCGTCGCGGATGATGTTGACCTTAGCATACTTGATAGCAGAAATAGAGTCGACAACATGGCTGAAACCTGCAATACCTGTAGCGAAAGTACGACGAACGTCTGTATCGATGAGAGCCATCTCAGCAGCCTCGTAGAAGTACTTGTCGTGCATGTAGTGGATGAGGTTCAATGTCTTGACATAAACAGCTGCAAGCCACTCCATCATATCCATGAAGCGAGGCATGAACTCTTCGTATGTCAAAACGTCGCCTTCTACTGGACGGTAAGCAGGACCGCACTGCTCGCGAGTCTTAGAGTCTACACCACCGCTGATAGCATAAGTGAGACACTTTGCGAGGTTGGCACGAGCACCGAAGAACTGCATCTCCTTACCAGTCTGAGTAGCAGAAACGCAGCAGCAGATGCTGTAGTCGTCGCCCCAGATAGGACGCATCACGTCGTCGTTCTCATACTGGATAGAGCTTGTCTTAACGCTAATCCAAGCAGCGAAACGCTTGAAGTTTTCAGGCAAACGCTTGCTATAAAGCACGGTGAGGTTTGGCTCTGGTGAAGGACCCATGTTGACGAGAGTGTGGAGGAAACGGTAGTCGCTCTTTGTTACCATCGAACGTCCGTCCTGACCCATACCACCTACTTCGAGAGTAGCCCAAACAGGGTCGCCGGTGAAGAGCTCGTTGTAAGAAGGGATACGAGCAAACTTAACCATACGGAGCTTCATTACCAAGTGGTCGATGAGTTCCTGTGCCTGATCCTCGGTGATGACACCAGCCTTGAGGTCGCGGTCGATATAGATATCGAGGAATGTAGAAACACGACCTACAGACATAGCTGCACCATTCTGAGTCTTAACAGCTCCGAGGTAGCCGAAGTAGAGCCACTGAACAGCCTCGCGTGCGTTAGCAGCAGGACGAGAGATGTCGAAGCCATAAGAAGCTGCCATCTGCTTAAGACCGTTCAAAGCCTTGATTTGCATTGCTACTTCCTCGCGAAGGCGGATTACATCGTCGATCATTTCGCGATCGCCCATCTCAGCGAGGTCACGCTTCTTGTCAGCGATAAGGAAGTCGATACCGTAGAGAGCTACACGACGGTAGTCGCCAACGATACGTCCACGACCGTAAGTGTCAGGAAGACCAGTAAGAATATGATTGTGGCGAACGAGCTTCATCTCTGGAGTGTAAGCATCGAAAACGCCATCGTTGTGAGTCTTTACATAATGAGTAAAGATGTCATGAAGCTCCGCTGCTGGCTGGTAGCCATAAGTGGTGCAAGCCTGCTCAGCCATCTTGATACCACCATAAGGCATGAAAGCGCGCTTAAGTGGCTTGTCGGTCTGCAGACCTACGACAGCCTCAAGATCTTTGAGATTGTCATCGATATAAGCAGGTCCATAGGCATTGATGCCGGAAACAACGTTTGTTTCCATGTCGAGCACACCACCCTTAGCTCTTTCTTCTGCCTGCAATTTCTGCAGCACATCCCAGAGCTTGCGTGTAGCCTCTGTTGGTTCAGCGAGAAACTTTTCATCTCCATCGAACGGTGCATAGTTGTTCTGGATGAAATCTCTAACATTTACTTCGTCTTGCCAAAGGGACTTCTTGAATCCCTGCCATTCTGTTCTCATAAATGAAAAAAAATTATTGTTTGAAATGAGTTATAATAGTATTAGAAAATACTCTTATCCTAAAAATGTGGTGCAAAGGTACGAATTATAATTCATATTTCAGAAGTATTTCCTGCATATTTGCTTTTCGTCGCTATAAATACCTATTATAGAGGATGGCGGCAGAGGAAGATAGAAAGGAAAAACGAGGGGGAAGGAAAGGAAAAACGAGGGAGAGGGAGATGGAAATGGAGATAGAAATGGAGATAGAAATGGAGATAGAAATGAAAAAACGAGGATGTAGAAGTACACCCTCGTTTTATATTATGCTACTAACAAATAGCTTATTTGCTGTTTTTCAAAGCTTTATTTGCTGTTTTTCAAAGCTTCGATAGCAAGCGAAAGCTGGTCGGGACAGCTTGTTGGCTTGTTGCCACAAGTGATTCCACGCAGTCTGGCAATAACCTCATCGGCATCCATGCCTTCTACGAGACGCGAAACGCCACAGGTGTTGCCCATGCATCCACCAACAAACGAGACATCATGAATTTTGTTGTCGTCGTCGATAGAAACATTGATGAGCTTGCTACATGTGCCCTGAGTAGGATAACAGATATTCTTCATACTTATAATTATTCTGCGTCCTCAGCAGGCTTCATGTTTGTATAAACAGTCTGCACATCGTCGAAGTCTTCAAGACGCTCTATCATCTTGTCGATAGTTTCGCGCTCCTCAGCTGTTACGTCCTTGAGGTCGTTAGGGATGTAGGTGAACTCAGCACCAGTAACCTCGAAGCCCTCAGACTCGAGATGCTTCTGGATGTCGCCGAAGCTCTTAGGATCGCCATAGATAGTGATTTCGCCTGCTTCCTCGTCCTCGTCGTATTCATCTTCTACTCCGTAGTCGATGAGGTCGAGAATCATCTCGTCCATATCAACGCCGTCCTTCTTCTTGAATGTGAACACGCTCTTGTGGTCGAAGAGGAACGAGAGGCTACCTGTGGTACCCATGTTACCGTTGAACTTATTGAAGACAGAACGAACGTCGCCTACAGTACGAGTGGTGTTGTCGGTAAGAGTGTCAACGAAGATAGCTACTCCGTGAGGACCATATCCCTCGTAAGTAACCTCCTTGTATTCGCTCTGATCCTTACCCATAGCGTTCTTGATAGCACGCTCGATGTTGTCCTTAGGCATGTTCTCGCGCTTAGCATTAGCGATGATAGCACGAAGAGTAGGATTGTTCTCTGGTTCTGGACCGCCAGCCTTTACAGCAATGGCAATCTGCTTGCCAATCTTTGTAAATGTACGAGCCATGTGGCCCCATCTCTTAAGCTTTGTAGCTTTACGGTATTCAAATGCTCTTCCCATAGTGTTATTTTGTATTGTTTTTTTTGTTTTGTTCTTGGTTATTCACGCCAATAATGTAGTCAGCGAATTATCGAAGTTCTGCAGCGAGCTTATTCTTGAGGTTGCTGATGAGCTTCTGCATAATGGCGTCAATCTGCTTGTCGTTGAGAGTTTTCTGCTCATCCTGGAGGATGAAGTTGACAGCGTAGCTCTTCTTACCCTCAGGCAAGTTCTTGCCCTGGTAAACGTCGAAGAGTTCAACCTTCTTAAGCAGTTTCTTCTCTGACTGACGAGCCACGTCGACAATCTGAGCGAATGTGACATTATTGTCGATGAGCAATGCCAAGTCGCGGCTAACAGCAGGATATTTGCTAAGCTCTGTGAACTCAACCTTGTTCTTGCGGATGGCCTTCATGGCGTTGGTCCAATTGAAGTCGGCATAGTAAATCTCAGAAGCGATGTCAGCCTGCTTCTGCAACTTGCGAGCCACGATACCCATCTCTACGATAGTCTTGCCGCCACGAGTCATGATGTTTAAGCCCTTAGCAAAGATGTCGTTGGTAGAATTCTCCATTACCACCATGCCCGATGTGATACCGATGCGAGCAAGGATATTCTCTACGTAAGCCTTGAGCTCATAGAAAGAAGAATCCTCGTTAGGATGAGCCCATGAGCCCTCTACCCTCTTACCAGAAACCCAGAGTCCGAGGTGGCGCTCCTGACGGTAAGCATTGATAGGAGCATCAGCCGACCACTTGTCAGCATCGTAGTGATAGCAGTTGCCAAACTCGAAGAAACGGAGGTTGCCATTCTTGCGGTTGGCATTGCGCATGATGCTCTCCAAGCCACCAAACAAGAGACTCTGACGCATCACTCCAAGGTCTGCGCTCAGAGGATTCATCACCTTAACGGTGGTGTCGGCGCTGTAGGTCTTGAGGTCGGTATAGTAAGCTGTCTTGGTGAGCGAATTGTTCAATATTTCATTGAAGCCGCAACCAACGAGCTGTTCGCCGATAATATTTTCGAGCTTATGAATCTTGTCCTGCTCGCTTGGAATAGTGAGCGACGACTTGAGCTGCAAAGGAATCTCTACATTATTATATCCATAGATGCGGAGGATGTCCTCAACAACGTCGCATGGACGCTGCACGTCTACACGATAAGCAGGAACCACGAGGTTGAGACCATTTTCGTCTTCAGCCACGATCTTCATCTCGAGCGAAGAAACGATGTTCTTTATAGTGTCGTTGCCGATGTGCTTGCCGATGAGAGTATCTACGTAAGCATAGTCGAGGCGAACGTCAGCATCAGGAACCAAAGTAGGATATTCGTCCTTGATTTCCATCGAAATCTTACCGCCTGCCAACTCCTTGCAGAGGATAGCAGCCTGCTTCAAAGCATAGATAAGACCATTAGGGTCGATGCCACGCTCGAAACGGAAGCTGGCGTCGGTGCTCAAGCCATGACGGCGTGCGCTCTTGCGAATCCATGTTGGGTGGAAATAAGCGCTCTCCAAAACCACGTTGCGTGTGGTTTCGTAGGTGCCACTACCCTTACCGCCAAAGATACCAGCGATACACATAGGCTCCTCGGCATTGCAGATGCTAAGGTCGTGGAGTCCGAGCTCATGGTCTTCGCCATCGAGAGTGGTGAAGTGTGTGCCCTCAGGCTGAGTGCGCACAACAATCTTGTTGCCCTTCACCATGTCAGCATCGAAGCAATGCATAGGCTGACCATACGCCATCATCACATAGTTGGTGATGTCGACGATGTTGTTGATAGGACGAACGCCGATGATGTTGAGCTTATTCTGAAGCCACTCTGGACTCTCCTTAACTTCGCAGTCGGTGATAGAGATACATGCATAGCGCTTGCAAGCCTCTGTGTTCTCAATCTCTACATCGATGTTGAGGTCGTGGTTGTCGACAACAAACTTGTCGCAATCAGGACGATGCAACGATGTCTGATAACCATTCTGCACGAGCCAAGCATAGAGGTCGCGAGCCACACCATAATGGCTGAGAGCGTCAGCACGGTTGGCTGTGATATCAATCTCTATTACCCAGTCGCTTTCGAGGTGATAGTATTCGGCAGCAGGCATTCCGACCTGAGCATCCTCAGGCAATACGATGATGCCATCGTGAGAGGTGCCAACACCGATTTCGTCTTCGGCACAAATCATGCCAAGACTCTCTACGCCACGAAGCTTAGATTTTTTGATTACGAATTCCTTGTCACCATCATAGAGCACGCAGCCAAGGTCGGCAACGATAACTTTCTGACCAGCAGCAACATTAGGAGCGCCACAAACAATCTGCTGTGGTTCGCCCTTGCCGAGGTCGACTGTGGTAACATGTAGATGATCACTATTAGGATGTGCTTCGCATGTAAGTACTTTACCTACATACAGACCTTTCAAACCACCCTTGATGGTTTGTACTTCTTCGAGAGCGTCAACTTCCAATCCGCATGATGTCAGCGCGTCCGCTGTTTGCTGTGGAGTAAGGTCGAAGTCGACATACTCTTTAAGCCATTTATAAGATATATTCATTATAATGATTTGTATATGTTCTCAAAAACTTTGCAAAAGTACTAAATTCAGCGAACTTATACAAATTTTTAATCATTAATTTATAAAAGGCTCAAAGCGAAGGCTTGGGAAGAGGGAAATGGAGGGAGCGAAAAGAGGAATAAAAGGGAGAGAAAAGGAGGATAAAAGGAAGCGACGGCGTAGAAACGCCATCGAACAAGGACGGACTAACCGCCTTGCCAAGCTCCATCAAAAGGAGAGCTTGGCGAGGCGGCCGCGAAGAGCTTCGGCTTCCGACTTACGGATGGAGAGCGTGATGGAGCAAGTGTTGTCGAAGGTTTGGGAGATGATGCGAGGCTGCATATCTTTCACCACCTTCATCACATCGTTCATCATGGGGTAAGTGAAGGTGTAGATGATTTTCTCCTCCACCAGCCTTGTTTCTATCTCGCAATGCTCTATGGCGTCGGCTGCAGCTGTGCGATAAGCCACGATAAGTCCGCCCGTGCCGAGGTTTACTCCGCCATAATACCTGATTACTACGATGAGAATATCAGTAAGCTCATTAGAGTTTATCTGACCAAGAATAGGCTTGCCTGCTGTTGCCGAAGGTTCGCCATCGTCGTTGGCACGAAATTCGAGGCGCTCAGCACCAAGCATATAGGCATAACACACATGACGGGCATCGTAATATTTCTTGCGATACCCGTCAACGATTTTCTTTGCTTCATCCACACTTTCTATATGGTGAGCAAAGGCGAGGAACTTACTCCTTTTCTCGGAGTAGAATCCCTCACCTATGATTTCATTTGCTATTGTTTTATATTCGTCAAGCATTCATTATGATAATTTGTGGATAACGATACCAGACCTAAGCTTTGGTTCGAACCATGTAGCCTTAGGAGGCATAATCTTTCCGCTGTCGGCAATATCCATAATCTGCTGCATAGTGACAGGATAAAGAGCGAGAGCCATACGCATTTCGCCACTATCCACACGACGCTTCAGTTCTTCCAAGCCACGGAGTCCACCTACGAAGTCGATACGATTGCTACCTCTGAGGTCGCGAATGCCGAGCAAGTCGTCGAGGATGAGTCGGCTCGAGATGTCGACATCAAGTACTCCGATTGGGTCGGTATCGTCGTATGTACCTTCCTTAGCTGTGAGCGAGTACCAATGACCATCAAGATACATCGAGAACTCATGCAAGCGCTGAGGTTTGTAGATTTCTTCGCCCTTGTCTTCAACGATGAAGTTGCGTGCGAGTTTTTGCAAGAACTCTTTGCTCTCCATGCGGTTAAGGTCTTTAACCACGCGGTTGTAGTCGAGGATGGTGAGCTGTGAAGCCTGGAAGCAAACAGCCATGAAATAGTTGTATTCCTCGTCGCCACGATGCTTAGGATTATTCTTAGCCTTCTCAGCACCCACCAAAGCAGCAGCAGCCGAACGATGGTGACCATCAGCGATATACAGACTTGGCATCTTGGCAAACTCTTCGGTAATGGTCTTGATGTCATTATCGTCGGAGATTACCCAGAACTTATGTCCGAAGCCATCGACAGGAGCTATGAAATCATACTCAGGTTCGGTGGCAGCATAGCGCTTGATGAGGTCGTCGAGCACCTTATTGTCGGGATAAGCAAAGAACACAGGTTCGATGTTGGCATTATTTATGCGAACATGCTTCATTCTGTCTTCCTCTTTATCTCTACGTGTAAGCTCATGCTTCTTTATCACGCCATTCATATAGTCGTCGACAAAAGCACCTACCACCAGTCCATACTGCGTTTTACCATTCATGGTCTGTGCGTAGATATAATATTGCTCCTTGTCATCTTGCACGAGCCATCCCTTGTCTTGGAACTTCTGAAAATTCTCGGCAGCCTTCTCGTACACACGAGGGTCGTACTCGCTGGTGCCTACAGGGAAATCAATCTCAGGCTTGATGATGTGGTACAAGCTCATCTCGTTGTCGCCAGCTTCAGCTCTTGCCTCTTCAGAGTCAAGAACGTCGTATGGGCGCGACTCGACCTTTTCAACAAGGTCTTTAGGTGGGCGTATGCCCTTAAAAGGTTTAATGGTTGCCATAGGTTTTATTTATTGAGAATTACTTATTCACCTGGAACTTAGTGCATCCGTCGGTGAAGAAAGCATTAATCTGCTTAGCTGCAGCGATACCCGCATTGGTGTTAGCCTCTGCAGTCTGTGCACCCATCTTCTTAGGTGTGCTGAAATAGCGACCCTCAAACTGTGCAAACTCTGCGTCAGCATCAGGTTTGATGTCGGTGATGTACTTGATATCTGTGCGCTCAGCCATAAGTTTCAAGAGTTCAGGCTCATTGATAACTTCCTTGCGAGCGGTGTTGATCAAGATAGCGCCCTTCTTCATCTTGCCTACCAAAGCAGCGTTGATGCTCTGCTTAGTCTCGGCAGTAGCAGGAATATGGAGCGAAACTACATCGCAAGTCTCGAACAAAGCATCCTGGCAGTCAACAGCTTTTACGCCAGCAGCCTCGATAGCCTCCTTAGGGCAGAATGCGTCGTAAGCATAAACTTCCATACCGAAGCCAGCAGCGATGCGAGCCACGTTGCGACCTACATTACCGAAAGCCAAGATACCGAGTTTCTTGCCCTTGAGCTCTGTGCCTGCCTTGCCATTATAGAAATTGCGCACAGCAAATACCAACAATCCGAATACCAATTCGGCAACGGCGTTAGAATTCTGTCCAGGAGTGTTCTCAGCCACCACCTTGTGGGCTGTAGCTGCCTCGAGGTCGATATTGTCGTAGCCAGCACCAGCGCGAACTACAATCTTGAGCTGTTTAGCTGCGTCGAGCACCTCAGCGTCAACTTTATCAGAACGGATAATCATAGCGTCAGCATCCTTAACAGCGTCGAGGAGCTGAGCTTTTTCTGTATATTTTTCAAGCAACACAAGTTCGTTGCCTGCACTTTCTACTACTTCTTTAATTCCCTGTACAGCAGCTGCTGCAAAAGGTTTTTCGGTTGCTACGAGTACTTTCATAATCGTTTTCTTTATAGGTTAAATTATTTAGGGAGTTATATTTTGGGACTCTCCAGCCCCGCACTATAACTCCCCATGAGCAAAATGTACTTTCAATTAATGATTAGCTTCGAAATCCTTCATCGCCTGAACGAGAGCGTTGACACCCTCCATAGTCATAGCGTTGTAGCAGCTAGCACGGAATCCACCTACTGAGCGGTGACCCTTGATACCAACCATACCGCGCTCTGTAGCGAAGTCAAAGAATGGTTTCTCGAGCTCCTTGTATTCGTCGTTCATCACGAAGCAGATGTTCATCAATGAGCGAGAATCCTCTTCCACAGTACCACGGAAGAGCTTGTTGCGGTCGATTTCTGCATAAAGAACTTCAGCACGCTCATGAGCACGCTTGTCGGCAGCTGTCAAACCACCATTCTTCTTCAACCAGCGAAGGTTCTCCATCATAGCGTAGATAGGAACAACTGGAGGAGTATTGAACATAGAACCCTTCTCAACGTGGGTGCGATAGTCGATCATTGTAGGCAACTCGCGTGGAGCCTTGCCAAGTTCATCATCCTTAACGATGATAACTGTAACACCAGCCATAGAGATATTCTTCTGAGCACCAGCGAAGATTGCTTTGTACTTAGAAACGTCGACAGGACGGCTCATGATATCAGAAGACATGTCGGCAATCATTGGCACCTTTACGTCCAACTCCTTGCGAATCTCTGTACCATAGATGGTGTTGTTGGTGCAGACATGTAGATAGTCAGCATCAGCAGGCACCTTATCCTCGAATCCCTTAGGATAGAAGCTATAGTTAGCGTCAGCCGAGGAAGCAACCTCAACCACCTCGCCGAAAAGCTTTGCCTCTTTCAGAGCCTTCTTAGCCCATGTACCAGAGTTTATGAAAGCAGCCTTCTTAATCAAGAAGTTGGCTGGAATCTGCATAAACTGAAGCGAAGCACCTCCACCAAGGAAGATTACTGAATACCCCTCAGGGATATCAAGAAGTTCTTTGAATAGGGCTACACACTCGTCTACGACGGGCTGAAAATCTTTAGCACGGTGGCTGATCTCCATCAGTGAGAGTCCTGAACCATTGAAATCTAAAATTTGCTTTGCAGTATTCTCGATAACCTCACGTGGGAGAATCGAAGGTCCTGCGTTAAAGTTGTACTTCTTCATCTGACTGAATTTTTAATAATTGGTTGTATTACGACTGCGAAGTTAGGTCTTTTATTTGAATATTCCAAATATTTCTATGAAAATCTACAAAAATTCGCAATATTAAGTGTATCCTCTACATATTTATAGCAAATTTACACCATTTTTATACTATTTGCCAATTATTCAGTCTTATTGTCTAACACTTTGTACAGAGTGTTCGAGCACAGCATTTACTTTTTCACCTCTTCCCATATTGTTCGTATACCTTTTATCTTTTCGCCTCTTGTCTTTTGTAATACATTCGTCATTTTTAGGCGATTTACGGCTACGTAACAGTAATAGTCTTTCACATCAATTCTGCCGATGTCGTCCTTGTCCAGCTCGGCTTTTTTGCACAAGAAACCCACGATGTCACCCTTGCTAATCTTGTCTTTCTTGCCTTTGCCAAGATAGAGCGTAGCCATGCGAGGTTTCGAAGGCTTGGCGTCAGGGTCTACTTCGGGCACATAATCTTCGATTTCGCCCTCCACATATTCAGGAATATATTCGCCCTGCGAGAGGATGAAGAAAGCCCTACCCTCTTTGTCCCATCTTGCTGTACGACCAATGCGATGGGTATAGTTTTCTTGGGTTTCCGGAATATGATAGTGAACGATGTTGGCGATGTTAGGAATATCGAGTCCGCGACTGCCAAGGTCGGTGCTCACGAGCACACAGGCTGAGCCATTAGAGAATCTATATAATGCAGCCTCGCGCTCCTTCTGGTCAAGTCCGCCATGGAAAGCCGAAACCGAGAAACCGTTTTCTGTGAGGAAAGCTGCTGTACGCTCCACGCTGTCGCGATAGTTTAGGAACACGATGGTGCTCTCGTCCTTGAAACTAAGGAGCAGTTGGCGCAAGGTGCCGAGTTTATCTTTCTCCTTGCTTTCCACCTTATATATATTAATACGCTCACAAGGTTCTTCCACCAGATAGTCGAGGGTTTCTTTTGTCTTGGCATTGACGAAGCGTGGAATTTCTTCGGCATCGGTAGCCGAGAGCAGAATGCGCTTCTTCAGATTAGGGAATTTCGCCATGAGCTGTTCCATCTCGTTGCGGAATCCCATCTCAAGACATTTGTCAAACTCGTCGATAACGAGAATCCTCACCTTGCTTGTATCCAGGTTGCCTTTGTCGAAATGGTCGTTCAAGCGACCAGGAGTGCCAAAAACCACCTGTGGACACACTTGTCGGAGCTGCCTATGCTCATCCATCGTTGGGCGACCGCCATAGCACGCCATAGAGCGGAGTCCTGAACCCATGTTTGTCATCACGGTCTGCGACTGCAATGCCAATTCGCGTCCTGGCACCACTACCACCACCTGCAGGTCGTCGCTTGTGCCATCCACGAGTTCTGCCACAGGCAACAGATAAGCCAACGTCTTACCAGTACCAGTTGGCGACAACACCACCACGTCGTTGTTGTGTCTCACGATGGTTTCGTAGGCATCCTGCTGCATAGCGTTCAGCGCCTCTATTCCGAGTTTATCTAATATCTTGTTAATTTCCATTATCTTATAGTTCTTTGATTTCGTATTATTTTCCGCCTACATTCTTTATAATCCTATCTATTTCTTCAAACTCCTCGCCCATATTTAGGTTCAGATAGATAGTATAAAGTGGCAATCCCCATTTATCTTTCAACGCAGGCAGCGCCTTGCGAGCCTTTTCAAGATAAGGCAACGCCTGCTTATAAAGTCGCTGTTGCTCCTGTTTCTGTCGGTTGCGATTAGCCGGTTTGCCAAGCACGCTCATTTCCACAGCCTTATTAAAGCAAGCCAGACCAGCATTCAGCATCACCTCGGCAGTACTGTCCCCACGGGCAATGATAGAATCGCAGAGCGCCAGACATTCATCATAGCGCGAGAGATTGAGCAAGATTGTAGATTTTGCTGCACTCAACAAGCTGTCAGCAGGATTTGCCTTTAGCGCAGCATCGTTAATATCAAGCGCCTTATCCCATCTACCTTTGCCCGAATAGTAAGCCACGAGCTGAGTATAGAAATAAGAATTCTGATTAAAGCGATCAAAACCCTCGTGGAGCGATTTCAGATAGCGAGTGGTGTCGCCCTCAAGCAAATATGTGGCTGAAAGATACTGCAACATTGGTTCCCAATATTTCTCTTTCTTCAGCGCCAAATAGGTGTGATGAAGAGTCTTCACAGGATCTTTCATCTTATATCCGCAATACACAGCCCAAAAAGCAGCCTTTGGCATAAGCGTATCTTTTTCAGCATAGTTGCGACCCGTAAAGAGCGGAGCGCTACCACAATGAATATAGGTATCCAAGCAGTTGTAAGCCTCGTCGTATTTACCCTTGCCTATAAAGTAGAATGCGCCATTATATAGATTTGGGCGCAGAGTATTGAGCATATCTGCATGTTTTTTGCGGTATTCCGGTCTCGCCCTACCCTTTTTATCAGGCATAGCATCGATAGAATCAAAGCGTTCCATGTCGACAAACAATCGTCGAGCAATATTAAAGAGCGCCGCCGTATCGTATTTTTGCTTAAGATACAGCTTTTCATTGCCCTGATCATATTGTTTTTTAATAGCCTCAAACATAGTGAGCCAAATCTTTGTCTCACGAACATTATCTGAATCTTCGAGCAGTTTTCTCATCGACTGCTCAGCCTGCGCAAGATTATTGCCTGCTTTAATATTCGCTTTAGCTTGCGACAGCTCCTTTTTCTGAGCCATACACAGCGAAGTCACAGCAAGAAACAACAGAAGTATAACTTTTCTCATCGTATATTTTTACCTTATTTTGTTCTTTTTGCTATCCGAACAACACCATTTAGCAAAAGAAACCACCATATATTTATCGACATGCAAATATACTCATTTTTCCCGTAACAGCCAAGTATTTAATCACTTTTTAACGGGAATAAACAACCATTTCCCCACAACGTCCGAACAGCCCCACACAAACGCCCCAAAATGCATAAAAATCCGCCTCGCGCCGCCCGACTATCCGCATCGCCCCACGAGAATAGCCGCACAGTCTCTTACGAATAGTCGCATAGCGCCATTCGACTACTCGCACAAAGCAACGACAACAAACCACTAAAAAAGCGACAACTTCCACAGGAAAAGCGTCAACAAAGTCAGAAATGCTAGTCAACGAACCTCAGAAGTGAAAGTCAACTAAATCAGTACGGAATTCAACTTCAAAAATCTACCATGCGGTCATTAAGGTCATTTGTCATTAAGGTCATTTTCGAAAAATAAGTACGTGTCAGACGTCTATATATTTATATATTTTATATATAAATATATAGGCATAATTTCACACTTTCAAAATCCTTAATGACCTTAATGACAAATGACCTTAATGACCA
>ERZ1026854.1084-NODE-1084-length-17939-cov-8.313576_pt1 | contig 17939 bp, 13 predicted proteins | sample MGYA00380157_ERZ1026854 | MGnify/ENA primary metagenome ERZ1026854 (study PRJEB33269, sample SAMEA4719793) | human gut metagenome | biome: human-associated habitat; feature: organic feature; material: feces | place: Cameroon | collected 2013-10 ...
TCGAAACCGAGCGGAATGAAGTCATTCCGAGAGGTGGAACCAAGGTCGTTCCATCTAATACTAAAAGTTGGTTCATCTGGGGATGATTATCACCGATGGATTGGGGAAATGCATCTCTCCGTCAGACTTTCCCTAACAAAATAGGGAAAAGTCATATAATATTATACAATCCCTATTATTATGGAGATAAAGAGACACGACTACTTCCAGATTCTGGCGGATTCCGCTGGGAAGACGGATCTGGTGAAGGTGCTGACGGGCATGCGCAGGACCGGAAAGACGACCGTCATGCTCCAGCATCTCGGATATCTTCTATCGTCCGGCGTCCCCGAGGAGTCGGTATGCTACATCGACCTCGACCTCATCGGCAAGGAGATCGCCGCGGATGAATTACGGGGGATGATCCAACCCTGTCTGGACCGTGACGGTCTCCATTATATCCTCATCGACGAGATCCAGGATGTGGACGGATGGGAGCGTGTCGTCGCCATGCTCGTCGCGCGCAAGGACTGCGACGTATATATCACCGGTTCCAACTCCAGGATGCTGTCATCGGAACTGTCAACCAAGCTCTCTGGCAGGTACATGGAGGTGGAGATCCTCCCGCTGTCGTTCAGGGAGTTCATGGAATTGCACGGCGGCGACGAGGACGGCATGTTCCTGCAATACATCCGCTACGGCCCCCTGCCGTCGATCGAACCGGAGAGGGGCGACAGGGTATGCCGCGCCCAATCCGAGGGGGTGTACAGCACAGTGATGATCAAGGACGTCCTGTCCCGCGTGTCCGGGAGGGCGGACAAGCTCAGGGCGGTGTGCCGCTTCCTGTTCTCCAACATCGGCAGGGTGACGAACGCCGAGAGGATATCAGCCGAGTTGAAGCTGTCCGACGATACGGTGAGGAAGTACCTGGATGCGCTGCTGGAGGCCCATCTGTTCTATCATGCGGAGAGGTACGATATCGTCGGGAGGAACGTGTCCAGATCGAAGGGGAAGTACTACGCCACGGACACCGGTATGAGGAACGTGCTGGTGAATGCCAACGAGCTGAGGGACATCAGCGCACCGCTGGAGAACATCGTGTTCTTCGAACTGCTTCGCAGGGGCTACAAGGTCTTCGTGGGGAGCTACCGCGACCAGGAGGTGGATTTCACAGCGATCATGGGGGACGAGGTGAGATACTATCAGGTGTCGCAGACCGTCATGGCGGAGGAGACCTATTCCAGGGAGATCGGGCCGTTGAAGGCGGTGGACGACAATTATCGGAAGACGATATTGACGCTGGACAAGGCGGGATTGGGCAACGACGGCGGGATAATGATCGTCAATCTGGTGGATTGGCTGATGGGCAGGGAGGATGCCTGACGCTGGTGGACATCGTTCCGCCAAGTTGCGACGCGGTCACGGGCCAGTGAAGGAACCAGATTATCCCGATATGTGTATGGACACTCGCTGTTGATCATTATATAGTACAATGTACTACACATAGTCGGTGATTGAATGGCATTTTCGATAAGATTGACTGAAGATGAGGAGAGACTCGCTAGAAGATATGCTGCCTTGATGGGTGTCTCCATGGGAGAGGCCTTCAAACAGGCTCTCTTCGAGAAGATAGAGGATGAATACGATATCGCGGTCGGAGAAGCAGCATACAAGAGATACCTCGATAATCCCAAGACATATTCTCATGCAGAAGTTTTGAAGATGTTTGGTGATGAGGAGTGAGATAGTCCGTCGAGTATACTGAGGATGCGATAAAGCAACTCAGAAAGATGGATAAATTCACAAGAACGATGATACTCAACTGGATTTCCAAACATCTAGAAGACACAGATAATCCGTTTGCTACAGGCAAGGCACTTACCGGAGACAAGACAGGATTGTGGAGATACAGGGTGGGGGACTACAGGCTTATCAGTAAGATAGACAAAGGAAAACTGGTTATCCTCTTAGTAGAAATAGGGCACAGATCCAATATTTACGATTGAGCCCGCGATGCTATGAAAAGCATGACTGCATGATTATTCAGGCCGATCTTTTTCAATGGTTTCCACCTGCTCGGATGTCACCTGGCTGGTAATTGTTTGATGAGGGGGCGGACCCCCTCGGTTTCATTGGATCGGCGTGATGCCGATGACGACCTTCTGACCGGTGAACTCCCACTCCTTCACATCGGAGCCGGAGGCCTCGCCGACGAAGGACAGGGTCTTGGCCCTGACCTCGGACGAGATGTGGTCCTTCCAGGTCTCCAGCAGGCCGGAGAGCCTGGGCTCGGCGGCGATGGTGCAGTCCACGAACTGCTCCACGTTGAGCTTCAGGTCCTTGCGCATCTGCTGGATCCTCCTGATGACCTCCCTGGCGTATCCCTCGGCCTCGATCTCCGGGGTGACGGTGAAGTCGATGAACAGGGTCCCCTCGTCGAAGGGCACGGGTTCGATGGACTCGGCGGAGGGGATCTCCTCCTTGCCCAGGTAGACGATCCTCTTGGTGTTGGCCTGTGCGGCGAGGACCTTGTCGAACCTCTTGACGGCCTTGTTGACCTCGGCGTCGTTCCCGCGGACGAAGATCTGGAGCAGGGGCCACCTGAGCTTCGAGGAGTTCTTCGCCCTCTCGGCCGCCACGACATCGACGATGTTCTGGACGAGCGCGGTGCTGTGCTCGATGTCCTCGCAGATGAGGCTCTCATCGCAGACGGGCCAGTCCTCCATGTGGACGGACAGCTTCGTGCCGCCCATGTGCTGGTAGATCTCCTCGCAGACGTAGGGGGCCACGGGCGCCAGGACGATGCAGGTCTTCATGATGGCGTACCACAGGGTGTGGTACATGGCCTCCTTGTCCTTCTGCTGGTCCGCGGCCTCGCTCCAGGACCTGTCCCTCACGAGGCAGACGTACCATCTGGAGAGGTCCTCCATGATGTAGTCGGTCAGGGTGCGGGCGAGCTTGTGGAGCTCCCTGGACTCCATGAACGATGTTGCTTGAGAGATCATCTTCTGGGTCCTGGAGACCATCCAGCGGTCCTCATCCCTCATGTAGGGGGCGACGTCGGCGAGGGTGTGCTCCGCGGGGTCGTATCCGTCGATCAGCATGTAGGTGCTGGCGAAGTTGACGACGTTCCAGAAGGTGTTGATGACCTTCCTGGCGTTCTTCGGACCGTCCTTCTGGAAGGCTGTGTCCTCCCAGGGGGCGTTGGTCATTATGAGATAGTACCTCAGGGAATCGGCTCCGACCTGGTTGATGACCTCTAGGGGCTCGATGACGTTCCCGAGCGACTTGGACATCTTCTGTCCCTTGGGGTCGAGGACCCATCCGTGCATCATCACTTCGTCGTAAGGTGCGCGGTCGAAGGAGATCACACCGGCTCCCAGCTGGGAATAGAACCATCCGCGGGTCTGGTCGTGCGCCTCGACGATGAATCTCGGAGGCCACCACTTGTCGAACTCGGCCTTGTTCCTCGGGTATCCCAGGTCGGCCCAGGAGGCGACACCGGAGTCGAACCATACGTCCAGGACGTCCGGGACCCTGTGCATGGTGCCGCCGCACTCGGGGCAGGTGAATGTGACGCCGTCGATCCAGGGGCGGTGGGTGTCCATGCCGTCGGTGTAACCCTCGCCCTCCTTGAGCTCCTCGTACTGTCCGACGACCTTGCGGGCTCCGCAGGAGCATTCCCAGACGGGCATGGGGATCCCCCAGTACCTCTGCCTGGAGATGCACCACTCCCTGGCGCCCTCCACCCAGTTCCTCTCCCTGGTGGATCCGGCCCAGTCGGGGACCCATCTGACGCGGTCGATCTCGTCGAGCATCTCCTGCTTGACCTCGGGGACGGCGACGAACCACTGGCGGGTGTTCCTGTAGATGATCGGGGACTTGCATCTCCAGCAGTGCCCGTACCTGTGCTTGATCTTGCCGACGTTGAACATCAGGTTCTTCTCGGTGAGCATCTTGATGACGTCGTCGGCGACGGTCTTGACCTTCTTGCCCGCGAGGAGCGGGAACTCGTCGGTGTACCTTCCGGCCTCGGAGACGGGGCAGAACGGTGCGATGCCGTATCTCTTCCCAGTCTCGTAATCGTCGGGACCGTGGCCGGGGGCGGTGTGGACAAGTCCGGTGTTGTCGTTCTCGACGTAGTCGGCGGTGACGACGGTCCATGTGCGGTTGCTCCTGGGAGCGGCCTCCAACTCGAACGGAGGGATGTAGGCGAGGCCTTCCAGGTCCTTGCCCTTCATCCTCTCGAGGATCTCGAACCTCTCGTATCCTCCCTTCTGCATGAGGTACTCGGCCTGTCCCTCGAGGACGATGACGACCTCCTCGCCCTTGTCTCCGGAGAGCTTCACGCGGGCGTAGTCCATGTCGGGGTGGGCGGCCACGGCCATGTTGGCCGCGAGGGTCCAGGGGGTGGTGGTCCAGATGAGGAGCGATGCGGAGCCGTCCTTCAGGGGGAACCTGACCATGATGGAGGGGTCGGTCTCGTCCCAGTACTCGATCTCGGCCTCGGCGAGAGCGGTCTCGCACCTGGGGCACCAGGTGACGACCCTGCTGGCGGGACGGAGGAGCTTCTTCTCCTCGGCCCTCTTGATGGTCCACCATGCGGACTCGAGGTAATCGAGCTTGATGGTCTGATAGGGGTTGTCCCAATCCATCCACACCCCGAGCTGCTTGAACTGCTCGGTCATGTCCTTGTGGAGGCCCAGGGCGAACTCCCTGCAGGTGTTGACGAACTTGTCAATTCCGAGCGTCTCGATGTCCTTCTTGGAGTGGACGCCGATGTTCTTCTCGACCTTGACCTCGATCGGGAGGCCGTGCATATCGAATCCGGGCTGGTCGCGGACGTTGTATCCGCACATCCTCCAGTATCTGATCAGGATGTCCTTGACGGTCTTGTTCATGGCCGTGCCCAGGTGGATGGCCCCGGTGGTGTACGGGGGGCCGTCGACGAAGTAGAACCTCTCCCCGTTCTCGCGGAGCTTCTTCGTCTCGTGATAGGCGTCGGTCTCTCTCCAGTACTGCTGGACATCCTTCTCGATGCCCTTCGCATCATAATTGGCGCGGATCTGCTTTATCATCGCATTCCCTCGAATCCTCCGGGGTTTTTCTTCCCCCGGGTCGGTTTCGAAGGACCATCGCGGTATCTATGATAAGGGTATCGCGGGCGGGATTCCGTCGTCACCATTCAAACAATCTAAGGAAACGCCCATTCCACTCCTGATAAAAACTAAGGAAACGCCTATTTCGATGATATAAGATTTCAAGGAACAACGCATCCAGCATCTATGAAGAGGAAGATCTACGACAGTCTCCTGAAATGGAAAGAGAGATCGAACGGATCTTCCGCATTGCTGATCGAAGGCGCCGGATGCGTCGGGAAGACCTACACGGTCGAGGAATTCGCCAGGAACGAGTACGAGTCCTACGTCATCGTGGATTTCAGCAAGGCCGGAGACGATGTGAAGGCCCTCTTCGACGATCTGACGGACATCCCGTTCCTGACGCAGACCCTGGCCGCCATCCACCGCGTCAGGCTCCATGAAAGGAGATCCCTGATCGTCTTCGACGAGGTCCAGCACTTCCCCCGTGCCAGAGAGGCCGTGAAGTTCCTGGTCGAGGATGGCAGATACGATTACATCGAGACGGGTCGTCTGATATCGATCCATGAGAGTGTGAAGGACATCATCATCCCTTCCGAGGAGGAGAGGATCCGGATGCTGCCCATGGATTTCGAGGAGTTCTGCTGGGCCATGGGCGACGAGGTCACGGTTCCTCTGATCAGATCGGGATTCGAGAACAGGGAGCCTCTCGGCAGCGACCTCCACGAGAAGGTGATGAGGATGTTCCGCAGGTACATGATCGTCGGAGGCATGCCCAAGGCGGTGGAATCGTACGTTAGGACAGAGGATCTCGTTGATGCGGAGATCGAGAAGAGGAGGATCCTGGCGCTCTACCGCGATGAGATATCCGGGATGTCGGGGCGGAGGAGGAATCGCACGGGGATGCTGTTCGAATCCATCCCTTCCGGACTAGGCAGACGCGACAAGAGGCTGTCTCCCAAGGACATCGATGAGAAGAGCAAGGCGGAATACTATGATGAACCCGTCTTCTGACTGGGCGAATCCATGATCGCCGACGTATGCTATGACACATGCGTTCCTTCCACCGCTCTGAACATCAACCGCAGGTCGCTGAAGGTCTACATGGGCGATACGGGCCTCCTGGTCAGTCTGGCCATGGAAAAGGAACCAGGATGCGATGCGTATCCGGCTCTTCTCCGGGGCGATCTCCGTCTGAACGAGGGGATGTTCATCGAGAACGTCGTCGCACAGATGCTACGCGCCAATAGCAACAATCTGTTCTTCCACACATTCTACATGGAAGGTGGGAAGAACCGCTACGAGATGGATTTCCTCGTTCGCAACGGCAGGAAGATAGATCCGATCGAGGTAAAATCCAGCGATTACGCCGCGCACAAGTCAATGGACGTCCTCATGGAACGTTACTCGAAGATACTGGGCCAGCCGTATATCGTGTACACCAAGGATCTGAAGAAGGTAGGGAACATACTGTTCATACCGATTTACATGGCCATGTTCCTTTGAGGATTCGGCCACCATCATATATCATCTGTAGATGATCCGAGATAGGAGATCTCGAACCCCTTCAGCATGGGCTCGATCCCTTGTCTTTGCTTCGAGCTCCCTCATATCGAGCGTTCTGGGGGCATTTATATCGGCATCGGACATCGTCTTTTGCACCCTTTAGAAGAGGACCTTCTGATACAGACGGGCGACGAAGATCGTGAACGTACTTTGCTCCAGAGACTTCTGTTTGATCGAACAGAGGGCGGAGAGTTCATTCCCGCAATCGAAGGATCTTACGGTCAATGTACCGGCAATTACGGTAATGCAGATCACTCGACGGTTATCGGTGTATTCGGGCTTGGTTTGTAGTTGAAGTGTGGTCGTTCAAGCAGACTTCAGGACTTCCATCTTATCTTCAGTGTGTTAAGGTGGTTTTCGAACTCATCGTATCCCATTCCCGCCACCTTCGCTGCTTGAGATGCCGTGATCTTCTCTTTCATCAGCATCGAGATCGCGTTCTTCACGCGATTACGTTGGATCTTCATCCGAACCTCGGAATCGACGATGTAATCAGGGAATGTGGCGTAGATGAAGGTCTGAAGCTCCTGCTTGGTCAGACCGGATACGAACTCTATGTTCTTTTGGATGGTGCTTTTCAGAGGCTCTTCGATATGCTTCTCGACCTCTTTGTAGATCTCTTTCCCTTCGTTGGAAAGTTTGAGATCGGAGCCGGAGGCGTATCCGTCTTTGATGATGGCAGTCACATCCTCGAAGATGCGTTCGGAGAAGGGTCCGTTCGCGTGTTGTTGGAAGACGAAGGTTCCTTCGAACAGATCAGGGAGTTCGATCGAAGAGAGGAAGAGCAGCGTTTGGAGGTCGACATCGCCTCTCATCGGTTCTTCAGAGGTGCCGAGACAGAAGATGACGAGCGTCTGAGACGCACTCATGTCACGAACTATCTGGCCGTAATCTCTGCATGATCTGGTCATTTGTACTCCCATAGTATGCGATGAGCCTCTATTTCACCGTTTCAATACATAGGGGGGCTCTCAGGTACCGTTCGACAAATCTTCTGGTACCGTGAGAATGTGGTTGATCGCCTCGTTGGCGAGCATCATCCCCATGACCGCCGGTACTGTAGGCATCGATCCGAGAATGGATTTCCCGTGGTCGTCCCTGCCTCCGTCGCATCTGATCGGAGGCTCGATGTTGTACACGCAGGTGATCATCGACGTATCGACATCCCTCAGACCTTTCCTGACGGCTGCGGCCACGGGGCATACGCGGGTCTCCGACAGCCGTCCGATGCGGACGGTGTCCACCCTCATGTGTCTGGCGGCTCCCATGGACGAGAACGTCCTGATGCCCTTCTCCGATGCTGCGCGAAGGAGCATGACCTTGCACCTGACGGTGTCTATGGCGTCCATGAGGATGTCGAAGTCCCCTTCGAGGATCGACGGCACGGTGTCCTCGTCCACATGGACCTCCACGGCTTCGATGTCTATGTCGGGATTAATGGACCTGGCCCTCTCGCAGGCCACCTCCGCCTTCGGCCTTCCGACCGTCCCGGTGGTGGCGAGGATCTGCCTGTTCATGTTGCTCTCCGAGAACACGTCCCCGTCCACGGTGCGGATGCGTCCGATCCCCGCCCTCACGAGCCCTTCCAGGGCGTATCCGCCCACGGCACCGTTCCCTACTACGATGGCGGATGCCCTCCTCAGCCTCTCGACGCCCTCGTCTCCGACGAGAAGCGACGTCCTCTCGCTCATGCGGTCCATCCTGCTATCCTCCGGGCGTTGTCGTACGATGTCTTCAGGAGGCTCTCCGCGGATGTGCCGCAGGCCTCCGACAGCTGCTCCGCGAACCGACGCATCCCTAAGAACCCTTTCGGGGTCCAGGGGGCATCGGATTCCAGAAGCAGCAGGTCCCCCGGGATGGAATCTATCAGTCTGGATATTCTCTCCGGGGAGCGGGTTAGGATGCGCGGGTTGACCGACATGAAGCATCCGAGCTCCGCGAAGGGCTTGGAATAGCATTCCTTGGAGAAGGCGTGGAGGATCACAGGGAATGACGGTCTCAGCTCCTTCAGGATATCCAGCAGGATCTTTTCGCATCCCAGGTCGTGGATGGAGACGGCCCTTCCCAGCTCGGAGGCGATCCCCAGCTGCATGCGCAGGACGGCAATCTGCTTCTCTTCATCTCCTCTATGGGAATCCAGGCCAATCTCGCCGATCCCGGCGCGGGGATCCCCCGATAGCAGTGATCTCAGCATCTCCTCGACGGATCCGGACCATTCGTCGGCGTACCAGGGGTGGACCCCGTAGAAGCGGACGACCCTCGGGTCGTCCACCTTCTCGAGGTTCCTCCAGTCCTCCGGCCTGGAGGCGCATCCCAGGACGATCCCCGCCTCGCCGTAGTCCTGGTACGGCTCGGTCATCTCTCCAGGATGGGCGTGTCCGTCGGCGAAGGGCTGCATGTTCCGAGGAATCGCATCCTCGGCGTTAATCGTTCCTGCTAGAGCTTGGACATATAGGGTTGAAAGCGGCATGCAGGACGATCGGCAGGAACCTCCGCAACCCCGCTCATATGGATGTCACGGGCAATGCGTACACGTCCTTCCTCAGCGGGTACATCTTCTCTGTCAGGCACACCAGACAGGACGGGCCGACCCTCAGCAGGGAATGGTCCAGTCTGTCGAATGCCTTCACATCCTTCGCATCGTAGGTCATCCCCGATTTGCACTCCACCAATGTCAGCACCCCGTCGGACGCCATCACCAGGTCGATCTCGTTCCCCTGGTCCCTGAAGTAGTGGAATCCGGTGCTCCTTCCGTTGTTGCAATGGCTCTTCATGATCTCGTTGACGATGTACGTCTCGACCATCGGCCCTCTGAGATATCCGGCCTTCAGCGATGCCGCATCTGTGACCTTCGCGAGATGGCATGCCAGACCCGTGTCCCAGAAGTACATCTTCGGACGCTTGGTCATCCTCTTCACGGGCGATCCGTCCGTGTACGGCCTGAGGAGATGGATTATCCCGCTCCTCTCCAGAACCCCGATCCATGACTTCACCGTCTTCCCGTCGATGCCGACGGCATCGGATATGCTCTCGTACACCAGTTCCTGTCCGGTGAGGGATGCGGCCAGCTCCATGAACTCCTCGAATTTCAGCATGTCCCGCACGTTGATGATCTGCGACACGTCCTTCTCGATGTATGTGGAGATAAAATCGGAGTAGAACATGGATGAGGGCATATCGGGTTTGGCGTAAAGCTCCGGATACGAGCCGCGGACCAGCCTGTCATAGAAGGATCCCACCATGAAATCCAATTCCCCCGACCTGCGCATGTTCGTCTCCGGGTCGACCTCGAACGGGATCTCCTCGCGTTCCGCTATCTCGCTCTGGCTCAGCGGCGCCATGTCGACGATGCCTATCCTTCCGGCCATGGATTGCGTGACGCCTTCCATGAGCCTGAACACCTGGCTTCCGGCGAGGACGTACATGCCTGCGCAGTCCTTCCCCTCGAACAGGGCGCGGTCTACGATCTCCTCCAAGGCCTGGAATAATTCCGGCACGTACTGGACCTCGTCGATTATCAGCGGTGCGGGGTGCAGCTTAAGGAACAGTTCCGGATCCAGTTCCGCGCTCCTGCGCTCGGCCCTGTCGGCCAACGTGACGTAGTTCATCCTGTATTTCTCGGAGATCAGCTTGCACAGCGTGGTCTTCCCGCACTGACGTGCGCCCGTTATGAGCGTCACCGGCTTGAACCTAAGACGCTCCTCTATGACCGGAAGGATGGTACGTGGGATCATGTTGCGTTATCGGAGACAATGTTTAAGAATTTTCGGAATTGAATTCCGATTTTTCACGAATACGATCCCGACATCCTCCTGTTCAGAGTTAGGTTAGCCTAAATATTAAATACTCAATTTAGGATAGCCTAATTACCATGAGGTCGGAGAACCACGACAGCGCGGAATGCGGAAGAGGACTTTCCGACAACAAGACAGAGATCCATGAGCCAGTCCGCCCGATATTAGAGACATGCCCTGGGCGGGCGGAAACCTCCGTACCCGATCTGCAGCAGCGCGTCGTCCGTCATTGTTCGCCGACTCTGGCGGGCCTGAAGTGCGGAAGCATGTTCAGAGTGGGATCCGACCTGCATGGCATCCGCAGGCAGCTGCACGATCTGGAGATCATGCTGATGCCCCGCGGGGTGAGGATATCCGTCATAAGCAGCGACGATTCCGGATGCCTCGTCTACGTCTACCGCCCCAACAGGCTGGAGGAGCTCCTCTCCCGTCCGGATGTGGAGTCCTTCCTCGCAGGATACGGATACGCGAAGGCGGATGCCGTCGGCATGGTTTCGCAGCTCACGGACCGCTTCTCGTTGTGCCCGTCCATGCCGCCGGAGGTGGGGGTCTTCCTCGATTATCCGCTGGAGGATGTCAAGGGATACATCGAGAACGGAGGGAGATGCTGCAGATGCATCGGATGCTGGAAGGTCTACGGGGACGTGGAGAGCGCCGAGAAGAGGTTCAGGACCTACAGGCGCTGCAGGGACGTCTTCAGCCGCAGGTTCGCGGAGGGATGCGAACTCTCGAAGCTCGCTGTCAGGGCGCGATCGGAACCAGGCGTCCAGGGACCTCTGCTTCTTCCTGTCCGATTCCGCCTTGCGGGCGGATTCCATCCTGTTCAGGACGGTCCTGACGCGATCCTCGGAGAATCCGTAGTCGGTCATCATCCGGAGGACGCCTTCGGCGTCCGCCTCCCTGGGTCTGACGTCGTAGTCCTCAGACTTCGGGCCGTGGAGGAATATCTCGCGGACGTCCTCGTATCCCGGGATGTCGTAGCCTTCGGCCTCGATGACCTTCTCGAGGGTGCCGTGCTTCTGTATGAGCTTCAGGCCCTTCTTCGGACCGATCCTGGGAACCCCGGGGTTGAAGTCCGTGCCGATCATGATGCAGACGTCAACAAGCTGCTCCCTGGTGATCCCCAGGTCGCGGAGCATCCTTTCGGAGTCGATGACCTCGGGCGTCACGGTCTTGTAGATGCTCTTGCCGGGGACTTTGCGCCTGCCGGAGACGGTGAGGTTCCTCACCAGGAGGGGGGCTCCGAATAGGAGGGAATCGAAATCCTGGGATGCGGATGCGTACACATCGCCCCTGGCGCACATGTATGCGCCCTGCGCCTCTCCGTCGCTGGGTGCCTGGATGACGGGGATGCCCATGAGTGTCAGGAGTTCTTTGGACGTGGCCAGGATCTCGGGGGTCATCCTGGAGGTCTGCTGCGCCTTGGAGAACGCCTTCTTCATGTCTCCTTCGGCCAAGGCCTGTTCGTATTCGATCTTGGCCTTCTCCCTCCGGGCGATGCGCTCCTCGATGGTTCCGGCCTTGAGTTCGCTGGGCTTCCCGTCGAAGACGAAGGAGGGCTCGATGCCGTTCTCGATGAGGTTGGACGTCCTGTAGAGGAGTCCGGAGAGGTGGGATGTCACCCTTCCCTGGTCGTCCGACAGGGGCTTCCCGTCGGGCTGCCTTATAATAGAGAGGAATTGGAATATGGTGTTGTACGCGTCGACGGCGACGGTCTTCCCGCGGAGGTCCGGGAGCTCTATGGGGGTCGCCTCGACAATGGGGGATAGATTCACTCCCATCTCGGCACCCCTTGTTCGGTCCGAGCCTCTGCCATTCGGCGATGGTCGGGGCCATATCGGTCTTCTTGAAGAGGAAGGAGCCTGCCACGAGGACGTTGGCGCCCGCTTCTACGCAGACGCGGGCGGTGTCGTCGTTGATGCCGCCGTCGACGGAGATGGCGAGCTCCTTTCCGTGAGCTTCCGCCCATTCCGAGACGAAGGAGATCTTGGGGACGCAGTCGGAGATGAAGGACTGTCCGCCGAATCCGGGATGGACGGTCATGATGAGAACGAGGTCGGCCCGATCGAGGAACGGCACGAGCCTCTCGACGGGGGTCTCGGGGTTGACGGAGATCCCGACCTTCAGGCCTTTTTCTTTAATCTTCTGTACCGCGGCGTGGATGTTCCCTTCGGCTTCGCAATGGACTGTGATAGCGTCGCACCCCGCGTCGGCGAAGGCGTCGATGTATCTGACGGGGTCGTCGATCATCAGGTGGGCATCGAAGAATCTGTCCGAGTATCCTCTGACGGCCTTGATCACAGGAGGTCCGAACGTTATGTTGGGGACGAACATCCCGTCCATAACATCGAGGTGGATCCAGTCCGCGCCGGCCTTGTCTGTCCTGGCGATCTCCTCGCCGAGTCTGGAGAAGTCTGCCGATAGGATCGAAGGGGATACTCTTGTCATCGGGGTGCTGATGGGGCCGGTCGATAATAGCGCTTTTGCTTCTGTTCCGACTATGGATATGTTTGTCAGCCTCTGTTGGACTCATGATTCAGTGAGCGGTCCGTATGCATAGTGTCGTGGGGCGATCAATCATTATAGCAGTATCGCAATCCACATTCAGATAGGTGGTTTGATCGATTGGTGCATGGCATCAATCGGATGGGGAGCTTGTCATGTGTGCCGGCATGGAAGGTAAGGAATTGATGAGGGTCTTTGCCAAGTACTACCCGGGCAGGAGTGTCGATGAATCCGATTCGGAAGTGTTGGATGCTCTTTCCATGACCGAGTATCTGGAGTACTATGTGTGTGACGGGGTGCTATACGCCCGTGCCGGGCCGATAGGAAGACTCTTCAAGAATCCTGTACGCTTCCGCAGTCTGCGATGCTCGTTGCGATACGATAGGTAGCCTACGATTCGTGGGACAATCCTCGGATGCGATGAACCATTTCTGGAGGGGGCTGTCCGTCGAAAGAGCAGGAATCATTGGAAGATAGCTCGTGAGGGCCTTGTCAAAGCCGAATCCTACAGATTGAATTTTGATTCGTTCATCAGCCTCTATTCGGACCGTTTCGGTCAAGAATGATTGGAGAACAAGAAGAGGGAGATGGAGCCGAGGATTGGAAAGGCAAGGGTCGCGTACTCGACCATCTATAAAGAAAGAAGGAACGAGTACGAGCATACGACGATCGGGATCGCCATGATCGCGTTAGGCGTTTCCGTCATCGCCACTACTGCCAATCTGATCGTGAGTTTCCTTTGATTCCGTTCGTTTGTCGGTAACGACGGGTGCGGAAGTCGTCCACTCGGTCGGTTTTGAGACGACTTATTCAGGAAAGCCTTGATTCGGCTTTTCTTGTGATTTCGATTACTCTTTTGGTATTCATCTAGCTATAGAAGGGTCGATTTTGTGTATACCTGTAAGGAAATGAGAAGAAAATTATTAATACTAGAATTCGGGCTGGGCACTTATTTTCCTTAATCATTGGTGACTTCTGCCCGGAAAATGTGATAGTGTGTAAGTCTAAAACGACTAGTATTTTCTGATATTTTAGACGATTGTATTGGAAATGTACAAAAATGGAATTAAGTTTGACCTAATAGTTAACTTCGTTAATGGTCGGGTTTTCGTCAGAAAACAATCGGATCTATACGGGGTTTCGACACTAGTATTTATTTTTATTCCTACATTTTCAACAATTCGTTTCAAATTTTTAAAATTCAAGGAATTATGATGATAATTGTTATTTCACAATTATGCCAACTTGCAGCATATCGAATGTTAAGTGCCCAGCTACTGTACAGGTACAGATGGATTTATATTCCAACCATTAGATTTGATAATTAGATTGCAAAAATCGATGTTAACATACTGGATGTTTACATCGGTTATTTGCAATCAATAACTCGTCGATCTGTACCATCGACGATCTTATCCATTTGGAGGCAAAGCATGAAATTGAACACAAAAGTGACTGTAGTACTGGTCGCATTTGTCATGATGGCTATTCCGTTAGCCATTGTTGAGACAGCGGAAGACAGTGATGCAGTCACAACAACAAGTTCTATAAACGTTTATTATAACGCTTCTGGAACAGAATGGACAAAGAAGACTGTGAGTGCAAGCAATCTCTACGAAGCAGTGGTTGGAGCTGCTAGTGAACTTGGATACACAGTGGTTTCGGACCATGCAACTTGGAATAAGGTGGAGAACGGAATCGGCAATCCAGATTCCAGTTATGGGTTGATTTCCAGTGTCAACGGCTCCTCGGTGTATTCAATATACATCTACAATAACACATCCCAGTCGTGGGTTTCCAGTAATGATGCACCTCTTGGTTGGTACAGGCCATTTGCAGATTATGGATCCACAGTGACAATAGGTGAAACCGGTGTTTCGGCCGGGGCTGCAAACATTGCAATAAAAATCGGTAATGGTGGTACAGATTCAATTACCGGGATGAAACCTTTGAAAACTATTTTGCAGACGTCTAGCTATAGGTATTCGTTCTTTGTTAAAGATGCGACTGGCAGTGTTGAACTGCCTACTGATTTCCAGGCAACGGTCCTTGGAAGCGATGGAAGTTATTCCGAGGTTAGTATAAATGTGACACAACTGAGGGCAGGAGTCACAATATACGGATATGGATCTGATGCATATCTTGCATTGGTGAATGCATTGGGCTCTACCAATATTCAAGGACAGAGCCAGACGTTCAAAAATAATGAAGGAGGTTATTTAACATACTATTCCTGGATTGACAATATTTTCGGTTCAGGAACATCGTCCTCATCCGGAAGTGATGACAAGGGCAGTTTTACTGAATATACATACTGGTCTACCTATACCAGTTCCGATGGATATCTCTCGTATACTTTGGGGTATTACCCTCATTATGCCGATTCAACTGCAGGATCTGCATACAAGGTCATTTATGAGAGCTCCAAATATTACAGTAATTCTGTAAATTGAAGAGTAATCAGTGAGTTCCTTTTGATAACAAGATATCAAGGACGTGGGATTCTTTCAGAGTCGTTCCGATTATACTATTGGGAAGTTGAAGAAAGATAAATCTACAACGATATGATTGTGTCAATAGGAACAGAAATTAGAATTATCACTTGTTATTGTGATAATTCTAATTTCATCATTGAGGCAATTACACACTTTGGAATCATATCATGGTGGCCTTTATCTGGAAACACAAAAATGGTTTTAACATCTGACCGATATCATAACGTTATGTTATGGCAGCACGTTGTAAGAGCAAAAGATGTGATTGTTTGATCATCTATGTGTTGAAAGGATATGTATGACGTAATGTGACATGACACAAAGTGTGTGGTATTGTAGAAGAGTCGCACATGGGTAGATAAGCGTCTTGAATAACGGGCATGTAATTCGTACTGCTCAATGTGGTTCTGAGATGATTTTTATTCACGACTTATAATATAACTATAACTCATCAATGCTAATTATCGATGGATGGAATTTGTTTGCAGTGACGATTCTCCATTTACTTTAGCATTAAACAGGCCTGATCAGGAACTTATAGTACCTGGTCAGGCCATTTATTTTTTGAAACTCATAAAGAAGAGAAAGCAATAATGGAGATAACCGGGACTTTGTTGGTATTTTCGGATGCCTATACTATGTTCATAGTAATTGAATAATTGAATTTGGAGTGGAGGCTTGGCAATAATTAATCCTATGTATAATCAGAACTAATGTTAACGTCCGTTTCTTTAAAATCTCAAAACTGGGATAGATTGGCGGATAGATATTCGGGGTTAGCATTAGTTGTAAAGAATATAATCTTGACTTGGGCAGTTCGATTTCTCGAAACTCACGATTACTGAAGAAACTGCTTACTCTTCATCATTCTACTATCGATGCCGACTGTGTGTCCCATCGTATGTCGTAATCACCTCCTTCGTGTCACCGTTTGGAAATAATTTTGATAGCAAACGGTGTCCATTGAGGATAGCCAGATTTATGCAAAATTATGGAATCGGAATTCATTGGAAAGTTGTGTTTTATACTGCTTTCCCAGGGCAAATGGCCCGGGAAAGCGTGATGAAACACCATCGATACCTGTCCAAAACAGCCGAAATGCATCTTGTCAGATCGTTTTCATCGAGTATAGAAGCGGGCAACTCCGAATCCATTTCTCGGAATGGGCACATCTGTCCAATGGACTAGATTCCTATATATCGTTTCTACGGACGGCTCGGTTTCCATGTTGACCCATTCTGCGTAATCAAACTGTTCAACTCAAGATAATGGGAGATCTAACCCTCAGTGTTCAATGAATTGAGGTATAAGACTTTGATGGCTTGTTTCTAGAGAAGAACAATCAGAGCAACGAAGTAGAATTAACAGTAACGTCTATCTCAGTTTAGGATATTATTCTTAAACACTATGTCGTGTTCTGAATTATCATTATTGTGATTAATAATGCTGGTTCTTGGGCCAATAATTGGCCACATTTCACTAGGGGGTATGGCCGATTAGTAAAAATAGATATTTGGGGCTAATATTGCTTGTTGTCGTTCTTGTATCTACGTCGTCAGTCCTATATGCAGATTCGGATGCAGGCGGTGGATCTACAGATACAATCAAATGGGATTCAAAACAGTATTCTGAAGAGTATGAGGGTTGGATTTTTAAATACTGTTTGGACCAGACTGGAACCAAATCAGATGTTATTGGAGTATCCAGTACTCCTTCCCTAAGTCAGGGGTCTGTATTGAATGTTCCTAGATCTTTGGGCGAATCTTCTGTATACTCTATAAGTTCGGTAAAAGGTTTGGAATATACTGAAATCCAGAATATCACAAAGTTGATTCTTCCTAATTGTTTGGAGATTATTGGGGATAAAGTTTTCAACATTTTCGGTAACTTGAAAGAAGTTGATTTCGGGGATAATTCTAAAATACGGAAGATTGGAGAAGAAGCTTTTAGGGACATGGGGAGAAATATAGCGAGTGATTCAAGTTCTCCAAACGAACAAACAAAACCAGATCCAGCTTCGAAGTATGTTACGAGTATCGATATCGATATCCCGGAGACATATGATGAATATTCAGCAGGTCTCAGTCTTTTCGATATAGAGATACCGTCTACTGCAGACACGGTCCAGCTGGATGTAGTGTTCATCGGAGCGTACAAGGGGGTAGTCCCATACGGGTTGGTGGACGAGCTCGAAGCGATCGATCTGGATTTCAAGGCCTATGTGAAGAATGGCGATGCCACTCTTGTGGCAGGAACGGATTATTCCATCAGCAACACCGAGGAAGACGGAAGATACGTCATTCATCTGTCGTTCAAAGCCTCCTCCGTGACGGCTCTAACCCTCGGTTTCAACTACATGGTGCGTGAGGTGGGTAGCGAAGAGGGAGAGGTCGCCGACTATCTGGGGACCTTCCCAATCAAGACCATAGACGTCCCTGGAGAATCCGATCCAGCTTCGAAGTATGTTACGAGTATCGATATCGATATCCCGGAGACATATG
>ERZ1026854.1085-NODE-1085-length-17931-cov-4.332960_pt1 | contig 17931 bp, 8 predicted proteins | sample MGYA00380157_ERZ1026854 | MGnify/ENA primary metagenome ERZ1026854 (study PRJEB33269, sample SAMEA4719793) | human gut metagenome | biome: human-associated habitat; feature: organic feature; material: feces | place: Cameroon | collected 2013-10 ...
TTGCAATAATTATTATATGTATTGCATTATTTGTTATTTAATTATTAAACCGGATATGCTATGATTTAATAAAGACATATAAGCCTATAAGGCTATATGCGTGCGAGAAAAACGAATCAATCTCGAGCATTTGTTATTCTCGAAACAATTTGAAAAACGATACAATATACAAGGAGATTTGTATGGCACAATCCAGATTGATAGGGGATTATCCTGTTATCGGAATCCGTCCGACGATTGACGGTCGCAGAGGCAAAATTAAGGTCAGAGAAAGTCTTGAAGACCAGACTATGAATATGGCAAAGGCTGCCGCAAAATTGATTTCTGAAAACGTCAGATATTCAAATGGCGAACCTGTCAAAGTCATTATTGCCGACACTACGATAGGCAGAGTTGCAGAAGCCGCTGCATGTGCAGATAAATTCAAAAAGAACAATGTTGACATCACTCTTACGGTTACGCCGTGTTGGTGTTACGGTGCGGAAACTATGGATATGGATCCGATGACCATTAAAGCGGTTTGGGGATTCAACGGCACGGAAAGACCGGGTGCGGTGTATCTTGCGTCCGTTCTTGCAACTCATAGTCAAAAAGGTTTGCCCGCTTTCGGAATTTACGGACACGAAGTTCAAGACGCAGACGATACGACCATTCCCGATGACGTTCAGGAAAAGATATTGCGTTTTGCAAGAGCTGCAGTCGCAGTCGCAACGATGCGCGGAAAATCTTATCTTCAAATCGGCTCTGTCACGATGGGTATCGGCGGAAGCATTATTTCGCCGGAATTCTTTGAAGAGTATCTCGGAATGCGTGTGGAATCCGTTGACGAAGTCGAAATCATTCGTCGAATGACGGAAGGCATTTACGACAAGAACGAGTACAAGAAAGCACTTGCTTGGATAAAAGAAAAATGCCGCGAAGATTTTGATAAAAACCCCGTCGAAATGCAAAAGACTCCTGCTCAAAAGGAAAAAGACTGGGAGTTTACCGCTAAAATGGCATGTATTATCAAAGACCTTTACAACGGCAACAAGCGTTTGCGCAAAGGCTTTGAAGAAGAATCCGTCGGACACAACGCAATCGTCGGCGGTTTTCAAGGTCAACGTCAATGGACGGACTTCTATCCTAACTGCGATTTCCCCGAAAGCATACTCAACTCGTCTTTCGATTGGAACGGCGCAAGAGAGCCTTATATTCTCGGAACTGAAAACGATACTCTCAATGCAACGAGTATGTTGTTTATGAAACTGCTCACCGGTAGAGCGCAAATGTTTGCGGATGTCCGCACGTATTGGTCGGGCGATGCCGTTAAACGCGTTACGGGATATGAAATCGAAGGCAAAGCAAAAGAAGCGGACGGCTTCATTCACCTTATCAATTCGGGTGCGTGCTGCGTCGATGCTTGCGGTGAATTGAAAGACGAAAACGGCAATGCTGTTATGAAGAAGTGGTGGGAAGTCACAAACGATGATATTGACAACATTATGTCGCACGTTTCGTGGTCTTACGCAGATTTGGGTTACTTCCGTGGCGGCGGTTATTCGAGTCGTTTCGTTACGAGAGCGGAAATGCCTGCAACGATGATTCGTCTTAATCTCATCAAAGGACTCGGCCCCGTGATGCAAATCGTAGAAGGTTGGACGGTCAAACTTCCCGACGAAGTTACCGATACGCTTTGGAAACGCACGGACTATACGTGGCCTTGCACTTGGTTCACGCCGAGAGTAACGGGTAAGGGTGCATTTGCTTCTGCGTATGACGTAATGAACAACTGGGGTGCAAATCACGGCGCGATTTCTTACGGACATATCGGTGCGGACCTTATCACGATGTGCAGTATTTTGCGTATACCCGTATGCATGCACAACGTTGACGAAAAAGAGATTTTCCGTCCGTCTGCGTGGAATGCGTTCGGAATGGATAAAGAAGGACAAGATTACAGAGCGTGCGAGGCTTACGGCCCGATGTATAAAAACATTCGCAAATAAGGAAACAGTCAAATGAAGTTGCTCATTGTTCGCCACGGCGATCCTGATTATTCAATTGATTCGCTCACGACAAAAGGCGTAAAAGAAGCCGAGTTGCTTGGTGCGCGTATGGACAAAACCGTACTCGATGACGTATACGTTTCGCCGTTCGGACGTGCAAAACTGACTGCCGAAATAGCGCTTAAAAATAAGCACATAAAAACAACGACTTGCGATTGGCTTCGAGAATTTGGTTGCAGTGCTCAAAACCCCGAAAAAACGGGTGTAATTTGGGACTTGCGTCCGTCCTACTACACGGCACATAAAGCGGAATACGATGGTGAGAATTGGCAAAATGCCGAAATATTTGCGAACTCGAACATTTCCGAAGCCTATCGGAAAGTTGCTGACGGCATTGACGAAATACTCTTGCGACACGGATATAAACGCAACGGATTGCTATACGAAGCGATTGAGCCGAATTACGATACGATTGCATTGTTTTGCCACTTCGGCGTTGAGTGTATGATTCTGTCGCATCTGTTGAGCGTATCACCGTATCCGTTCCTTCAAAACTTCATTGCGTTGCCGACTTCTGTGACAACGCTAATGACAGAAGAGAGAGAAAAGGGAATAATGTCGTTCAGATGCTTGTCGTTTGCGGATACCGCTCATTTGTATGCGGGTGAAGAAGAACCGTCATTTGCGGGCAGATTTGCGGAAATACACGACAACGGCGATAGAATAGACTAATACGAAAAGCGCGATAGTTTGAACAAAAGACAAAAGATATAAAGACAAGAAAGAGAGATACTAAATGGAAAATTATGTGGCAAGATTTGAGATGTTGGGATTTGGAATGATTGTTCATTTCGGATTGTACAGCATTCTCGGAAAGGGAGAGTGGTATTTAGCTTTGAACGACAAAGCGGACAAAGCAAAATACGAGTCGCTTACGTCCAAATTTGTCGTATCGAAGAATTGGGCGAAAGAACTGGTTAAGACGGCAAAAGAGTCGGGCTGTAAATATATCACGTTGACCGTGCGTCATCACGACGGATTTTCGCTTTACGATACGAAAGGATTGAGTGATTATGACGTTATGCACTCCGCATGCGGACGAGATTTGATAAAAGAGTTCGTTGACGAGTGCAATGCGCAAGGAATTATGCCGGTGTTTTATCACACTATGCTCGATTGGCATTGCCCCGAATACGAAAATGATTTTCCGAAGTACATAGACTATCTTGAAAAGAGTTTTAGATTGCTTTGCACAAACTACGGAAAGATAGGTGGTTTTTGGTTTGACGGCACGTGGGATAAACCCGACGTCGACTGGCAAGAAAACAGGTTGTACGGACTTATAAAAGAACTGCAACCCGAAGCAATGATAATAAACAACAGCGGACTTTCCGCTCTTGGCAAACTCGGACACGATTTGCTTGACGGAGTAACCTTTGAAAGAGGGAAACCGCGCTGTTGCGTATGCGAAACAAAACACGTTGCAGGCGAGATGTGTCAGGTTCTCAACGACCATTGGGGATATGCAAAAGACGACTGCAACTATAAATCCCTAAAAAGTCTTATCGAAGACCTTGTGGATTGCAGAAAGTACAACTGCAACTTCCTTTTGAATACAGGGTTGACCGGACGCGGAACAATCAGAGAAATAGACAAGTGCATCTTCCTTGAAATAGGAAAATGGATAAAAGCAAACAAAGGCTTTATTTACTCGGCAAAAGCGTGCGACGTGACTGCCGAAAACGCAGATGTTTTGTATGGCGATAACAACTATTATGCAATAATAAAGAATGTCGGAATGTCCGCAGATCCGAACGTAGGGGTGAAAAACGACTTGAAGTCTGTTAAAATCAATACGGAAGGAAAGATTAAGAACGTAAAATGGCTTGATAACGGCAAGGCTGTAAAGACTAAAAATAATAGTTTTGAAGTCGTACCGTTTGCATACGGAACGAGTCGTGCAGTTAGAGTTGCAAGATTCACAATCGAAAAATAAAAGGAGCATCATTATGAAAAGACTTCATCTTATATGTAACGCCCATCTTGATCCGATTTGGCAATGGGAATGGGAAGAAGGCGCAGCGGCAGCATTGTCAACTTTTCAAAGTGCCGCAAATTTGGCGGAGAAGTATGATTATATTTTCTGCCATAATGAAGTAAACCTTTATAAATACACGGAAAAATATGCCCCTGCATTGTTTGCACAAATTCAAAAACTCGTAAAACAAGGCAAATGGCATATAATGGGCGGTTGGTATCTCCAACCCGATTGCCTTATGCCGTCAGGCGAAGGAATGTTGCGCCAAATTCGCGAAGGCGAACTTTATTTCAAGGAAAAATTCGGAGTTATGCCGACGACGGCAGTCAACTTCGACCCATTCGGACATTCTCGCGGACTTGTGCAAATTCTCAAAAAATGCGGTCAGGACAGTTATATGTTTATGCGTCCTTACGGAAAACATATGCCGTATCCGCAACTTGATTTGCCGAGCGAATGTTTCGTATGGGAAGGATATGACGGAAGTAAGGTAAAAGGCGTTCGTGTAACCGAATATAACTCTCCGCTCGGACACGCAAGAGAAAAAATCGAATCGGATATTTCTCGTCGTAAAGAAGAAGATGTCAGCGTTTCTCCGTGGGGCGTCGGAAATCACGGCGGCGGCCCGTCCGCAAAAGACTTGGAAGACGTGCGAAAACTTATAGATTCGAGCGATATCGAAATCAAATATTCAACGCCCGAAGGATTCTTTGCCGACGTCAATCCGACAGAAGTGTTTGCAGAGTCTATCATTCCTTGTATGGTCGGTTGCTATACTTCTATGGTAGGACTCAAACAAAAATATCGCGAACTTGAAAGACAACTCTACTTTACAGAAAAAATCGCAAGTATTGCGTCCCTAAAAGGCGCAATGGAATATCCGACGAAGGTATTTGAAGAAGTTACGGAAGATATGCTCAACGTGCAGTTCCACGACATACTTCCCGGCGATATGATTAAGGCAGGCGAAGATAACGGATTTACCTATATCAATCACGGCTTGCATCTTCTCAATCAAGTACGTGCAAACGCGTTTTTCGCATTGTGCAAAGGACAAAAAGTCGCAGAGCCCGACACTTACCCGATTATGGTTTTCAATCCGAAAACTTACGGCGGAAAACAACTTGTTACTTGCGATTTGTCTATAATTCCGACCGATTATTACGAAGAAGAATTGTCCTATCTCGAAATATACGATGAAGACGGCAATTTGCTTTCTTCGCAAAACGTGAAAGAGTCAAGCAATATCAGCATCGATTGGCGCAAGCGCGTTGTATTCGAGGCAGATTTGAAACCGCTCTCAATTAGCAGATTTACGGCAAAAACCGTAGTCAGAAAGAAGCCTGTTTACGAAGCAAACAAAGACATAGTCTTTGATAACGGTGAAAAGAAAGTCGTTATCGGTGCAAAGACGGGACTTATCGAAAGTTACGTTGTCAATGGCAAGGAATATGCGAAAGGCAAATTGTTTGCACCGTATATGTATCAGGATTCTCCCGATCCGTGGGGTATGAATCAACCTTGGGTTGGAGACGATCCCGAAGCATTTGAATTGCTTGCAAATCCCGATGGCGTTTTCGATGGTTTGAAATCGTTTGAGATTATCGAAGACGGCGATATGTATCTCGAAGCGGAAGCGTTCTTTGGCAAAGGTCTTACAAGACTTCGCATAGGCTATAAGATTTACAAGAAAGGAACGAAAGTCGATGTTAACGTCACTTTGTTCCCGAACGAAGCGAACAAGGCAATCAAACTTCACGTTCCGGTCGTGGGTAAAGATTATTCGGGCGAACAAATGTTTGGCGCGGAAAAATTGTTCGAAGACGGAAGAGAGTGCATTGCACACGATTACGTGTGGCTCAACGAAGATGACGAAAAGTGCTTGCAAATCATTACACCGTCAACTTACGGTTCGTCGTATAAAGACGGTGAAATTAGATTGACGCTCGTAAAGACGGCAACTTATTGCGCTCACCCCGTTCCGAACAGACCGTTGTTGCGAGAAGGTATCTTTATCGGCAAAGTCGATCAAGGGCAAAGAGATTTCTCGTTCAGACTTGACGTTGTCGAAAAGAACACACTCAAGCACAACGCAAACGAATTCGTCGAAGTGCCGTATGCACTCAATATCTTCCCGACAATCGATACCAAGTGCGACAACGGCTTGACAATCGAATGCTCGAATGAACGTATTTCCACCGAAACAATCAGAAAGTCGGTGCAAAAAGACGGTTATATTTTCAGACTGTTCAACAACAGTGAAGACAGCGAATGTGCAACTATCAAATGCGGTGGTGCAACGATAGACGTTAAGTTTGGCAAATACGAAGTAAAAACTCTCATATACAACAACGACACGCTTGTCGAAACAGAGCAAATGTTTATCTAAAATACACACTTGCAACGGAGAGAAAAGTGGAAAAGGGAACACAACAAGACGAAAAAACGTCAAAACTTTACGGCGTAAGAACTATCTCGAATGGGGAAATCTCGAAAGATAGTTATGACATCGTTATTGAATCGGGACGTTTGAAATCTATCACGAAATCAATAGTTGCTACGGGGCTTTACATTTGCCCCGCGTATGTCGATATTCATACACACGGCGCAATGGGAGTTGATTTTTCGTCTGTCGATCAAGAAAAGGTCGATAAGGTAAGTCAATACTATTTTTCTCACGGCATTACCCACGTGTGTCCGACGTTTGTCGCAACTCCGCTCGAAGTGCTTGAAAAACAAATCGATTCGTTGTATTCGTTCAATCCGTCGGGCGCATTGTTCTTGGGCGCACATATCGAAGGGCCGTATATCAGTCCTAAAAAGAAAGGCGCGCAACCGCTTGAAAACATACGTACAGAATTTGTTTCGGCAGATTTGAATATTTTGGATTGGATAAAGGACAAACTCGAAATAGTTACGCTTTGCCCGGCAACTCACAACGTTTTACCGCTTGTGCGGTATTTGAAAGAAAACGGAGTGAAAGTGCAGGGCGGTCACGACGACAGCAACGATAAACAAATAAGAGAATGTATGAAAGAAGGTCTTGACGGCGTAACTCATATATTCTGCGCTTGCTCGACTTCTCGCCGCGATAAAAACTTTGACAGAGTTCTCGGAATGACGGAATGCGGTTTATCGTTTGACGGCTTGACGGTTGAAGTGATTGCCGACAATAAGCATATTTCGCAGTTGTTATTTGAGTTTATTCTCAAATGCAAGGCGTACAGACGTATTTGTTTGATTTCCGATAGTTTGTCGTGTGCGGGTATGCCGAACGGCAAATATAAACTCGGTGAAGAAGATGTTGTGACGGACGGCAAAGTGTGCTATCTCGCAGATATGTCGGCTTTGGCAGGAAGCGTGACAAGCATTGACCAAATGGTACGCAACGTGTTGTCTTATGGCGTTGAACTGGGACAAGCAGTCTATATGGCGGCGGAATCTCCACGCAAATATGTGAACTATTATGTGCCTAAATTTGACATAGGAGAGCAAGCGGACTATAACGTTATAGACGAAAATGGCAACGTGCTTGCAACGCTTTTCGGACAACGCAAAAATATAAATAATCGCTCATAATTTTCCCCTTATCATATTTTTTTGAAAAAGCGCAAGCCGATTTGGTTTGCGCTTTTTCTTAGGAAGAAATTACGTTGCTGAGTTAAAATTCAAAATCTATCGCATTTTTATCATCTCGTCATAATCTTCGTCGATGAAAAGATGTGAGCATTTTTGATAAGTGTAAATTTTTAGCGAACTATGGTTTTGTATTCACCGTTTTCGACGGAAGTATTGTCGTTCTCGATAATAAGGATTTTTGCGTCCTTGCTCATAAACACGCAGTGCCAAACTCCTTTCGGAACGTTGTAAACTTTGTTGTATTCCATAGGAATGCGTGCCAAATCTTCGCCGATGATGAGCGTTGCCGTGCCCTGCAAAAGCACGAAAACTTCGTCGGTTTTGAGATGTCTTTCAATTTGATATACGTTGCTTTCCGCTTGTTTCTCGCTGTAATTGAGAAACGCAACGCGCCATTGTTCAAAATTCATGACGGGGCGATAATCTTCTCCGTTGTATTCGAAAATTTGTATTTCGTTTTTGCTCATATTGAAACCACCTGTGTTTTTTTATTATTTTACTACTAAAATAAGGTATTTTCAAGTATCTATTCGTCCTGATTGATAATCAATAATGCGCAATTTTGCAAAAAAGCACATATTTTTTATTATTCAGTATGTCCGACAACTCCGATTTTTGCAAGTTTTTTCAAATTTATAAATCATGTGACAGTTTTTTATTCTATATGCAGTATTTGTCATTGTTTTGGCACGATATATTATTTATCTCTTGCTCAAAATGAACTATGATATTATTGTAAAATAATATATAAATCTCTTGTGTAGAGATACTATATAGAAAGAACAAATTAGATAAAGGAGATTATTATGAAAAGGAACAGCGCACTTTTGATCGTTATAGCAATAGTGTTGGTTCTCACTCTCGGTTTGGCAGCTTGCAACAAAAAAGACGCACCGCCGCAAGACGAGAAAGCCACGTATTCTGTATCGATTCCATCCGGTGAAGGCTATACCGTAGTCGGTGAGGCGAATGTTAAAGAAGGAGAAGATTATTCCTTCCAAGTCAACATCGCAAACGGCTATAACGGAACCGACATGGTTGTAAAAGTAAACGGCAACACGGTTGTGAAAACCGGCAATGCGTACGTTGTGAACTCTGTAAGCGGCAATCTCGTTATTACCGTTACGGGAGTGAAGAAAAACGCACCGGACACTTACACGGTGACTTTGCCGAGCGGAAACGGCTTTACGGCATCTGGCGAAACGACGGTTACGGCAGGAAGCAATTATACTTTCACCGTTACAGTGGCAACGGGTTATGACGTAAGCACGTTGGTTGTAAAAAACGGGGAAGCAACTTTGACTGCAACGTCAACGGAAGGCAACGTCGTTACTTACACAATCAACAACGTTCAAAGCAATATCACTTTGGCCGCAACGATTGCAAAACTCAAATTCAGCGTTACGCTTCCCACCGGTGAGGGCTATGCTGTTGTGGGTGAAAGCGAAGCGGTTTACGGCGAAGATTACACGTTCACGGTCAATGCGGTTGCGGGCTACTCAGTTAAAGACGCAGTGGTGAAGAGCGGCGACGTTACTTTGACCGGTGTCAACGGAACATACACCGTTGCAAACGTTACTGCAAATGTCGTTATCACGGTTGAAAACATTGTCAAACTTCAAGATTACGTTTCGGTAACGACAAGAGTTTACGATCTTAAATTGGCAGACATCACCGACGCACAAAAAGCGGCCGCATATTACATGACCGGTGTTTCGGGTGTTTATCAAAACGAAACTTGCGAAGTAAGTGCAGATTTGAGCGCAGTTGATTTCACAAGAGCAGGCACTTACACAATCACTTACAAACTCGTCGGCCACGAAACCGTAACCGAAACTGCAACGGTGAACGTCTATGGCGAACCCACAATTACAGTTGCAAGCGATGCAATCAAAACGGTTGTGTGGTCAAAAAATCTTGATCTTAACGCATTCATCAATACTTTGGTTGGCAAAATCAGTGCGGTTGACTCATTGAACAATGCATTGACGGTCAACGTCAAAGCGGCATCGGTTCCTGCAAAGAACGCTTATGGCTTCTACGACATTCAATCCTACAACGTGACTTTCACGGCAACGGATAAGATGGGCAACGTTGCGGAAGAAACCGTTCAAATCACAATTACCGGTTCAATCGACATCACGGTTGCGCCGACAATGAGTATCGACCTTGCAAACACTTCCGTTATGCTTGCCGCATACGAAGCAGGCGTTGATTTCGACCTTTTCAAATATGATTCCGAAAACGGTCTTGTCGCAGTTACGACCGCACAAGCATCTTGGGATTCTGACAAAGAAGGCACCTTCTTTGCGGCATCTTACCTTGCAAGTCTTGAACTTGGCGAACACACGTTCGTTCTCGTGTTTGAAAACACGTTCAAAGTTGTGACTCTCACGCTCACGGACAATCAAGCACCTGCGTTCACGACTTCCGACGTAACCGAACTTGCATATCTTGTCGGTGAAGAATTTGTTCTCCCCACGGCAGTGAAGAGTGCAAACAGCGCACAAGCAATCACAGTCAAGTATTTCCTTGGCAGCGACGAATTCACGGCAAATCCGACTGCGGCAGGTTCTTACACCTACACAATCAAATTTTATCGCAACAATGAAGAATTGACCGAATATGCAAAAGAATATTCGCTTGTTCTTGTCAACAACTACGGTTGGAGCGGTGCAACTGTCAGCGCAACCAAAGACGGCAAAGTCGCTATGACGGGTGTATATACGGAAGGTGGAGCATATGTAGATGTAAACCCGGTTCTTTCCGCAGACTACATTTCCGCAAACAAAGGTGAAAACAACATCGTTGTCGTAACACTTAAAGTTTTGGATCAAGGCACAAACAATTCCACGGTCGAAGGACAAGATAGAGGCATTTGGTACGTGAATGGCGTTAAATACGTCACGGAAGCAGGGCATCCAGTAGAAACTCTGGGTATCACCCCGAAAAACGGTGAAACGTATACGCTGAAACTTCGTATCGAAGAAAACGGCACTTCTACGTTTATTATCCGCAATTTTGACGGCAAACTTGAAGTGACTTCCGTTGAATTTGAAAAACACGAAGAATATGTCGAAGACACAAACTTCACAAAAGGTTATGCGGAATCCGTTGAATTGACCTACAATGACGAACAAACTCGCATTAATAGTGCAAAGATTGTCGTTCCCGCAGGCAATTACTGGTGGACAAATAGCCCAGCACTATCCGCAGCATATATCAAAACTCTTTATGCCGCAGGCGTAAGATATATTGAGATTGCTCCTACGTTCACTACAAAAGATGGCGAGGCATTTATCTATCAATACTATGATGCGGCACAAGGAAAAAATGTCGAATTCACCAATCTCGGCTCAGGTCAAACGGTCTTGTTTGCACTTGCTGATGAAAAGCAAATCGCATTCTCAAAAGTCGACAATGCCGGCGGACAAGGCAAAACTGCTGCCGATACTATCAACGTAGCGTTTACTTATTACACACAAGAAGAATACGACGCTGCACAAGCGGAAATTGCAAAGAAAGAGGCAAGAGCAAGACTTGCAGCCATTACTCAATTGCAAGGTAACTTTTGGAATTATTTCCAACACGGCGGTTGGGGTGCAACTAACTGGGGCGAAAACAACAAAGTCGTAAAACTTACGTCAAGCAATATGACGGCTCAAAAAGCACTCGTCGATGATGCAAAAGCAGCAGGTTACAAGTATTTGGTGATTCGTATCAAAGCAAGCAACTTGTCATCTGATATAGTTGACAATATCTGCTTTACGTCAATGCCCAATTGGGATTTCTATTGGGGGTCTTATGCGGGATACGACGTTGCATTTAGGCTTGACCTTAGCAAATATTTTGACGGATTCACCTTTGGTGAAGACGGCAAATTTATGCAAATTTGCGCCAGAACAGGTGAAAGTGAAAACAAAAACTGTTCCCTTGACGTCGAAATCATCGGTTTTGAAGAAGAAAACGACAAACATTTTGTGTCGATCGGAAGCAGATGGGACTACAAAGTCACGGGCGATACTTATGCGGAAATCGGCGCAGGCGAAAGCGCATCTTTCACAATCAAAGCAACCGATGCTTACACCATCGACAGTATCACTTGCGACGGAGCAACCGTTACGAGAGAGGGTGACGTTTGGACGGTGTCAAATGCAACGAAAGATTCGTCTTTGAACGTAACGACTCACAGATCTCGCCACAACGTGATAATTTCACAAGGCACCGGATTTACTGCAGACGCTTACAACAAACAAGTTGATGAAGGTAGCAGTGTATCCTTTACAATCACTGCAAATACCGATTGGGCAATCGATGCCGTAACTTGTGATGACGCCAATGTCACAATCACCAACGAGGGCGACGTTTGGACATTCTCCAACGTCACGAAAGACATTGCCGTTACTGTCAAAGTACATTCTACGGCGGCTGTTGACGTTGAATACAAAGTCACCGTTGCAGGTGAAGGCTTTGACGTTGCTCAAGCTCTTCCTGCAATCAGTCTTAACGGCGCAGACGTAGCACTCAAAATCACCGCAAAAGACGGCTATCGCATTGATAGCGTAACCGCAAACAACAGTGCAACCGTAAGCTTTGACGGCAACTATTACATCATCGGCAACATTACTGCAGACACAGAAGTTACCGTTGCAACGACCAACCTTGCACAACTTGTTGCAGAAGCAGAAGCAAGACTTGCGGCAACAATGAAATCGCAAGGCGGTTTCTACAACTACTTCAAGATCGGTGCATGGTGTGACCCTGATACGACAGCGTGGGGTGAAAATAACACTTCAGTAGATTTCAGGGGTGGTAATTTCACAATAGCAAGAAACTTGATTGATGACGCATTGCTCGCAGGCTATACTCACATGAAGTTCCATCTCGTTGCTGTTGCGGAAGATTCATCCAAGACAATTAATGAAATCGCCTTGCTTACTAATCCCGGTGACACATATTACTGGAAATTGTATAGCGGTACGGAGGCTGATATCCGCATTGACCTTACAGTATTTGCGGTAGAAGGCCACACTTCCGATTCATTGATTGTTCGTATGAGAGATGCTGCATGTAACGATGTAAGTTCAGCACTTACTTTGTCTGCAATCGAATTCTTCAAGAGCGAAGAAACGACCACTTGGACTAAATCCAACAATGTTTATATCGCGAATGAAAATGGAACACTTGTACTCGATACCGTTTGCGCAGGCAATGACGCATTCGCAGAGTCTGACGCTGAATGGTTTGCAAAATACTTTGGTCAAGGCAACGCCGCAAGCCAAAGAACTTTGAAAGTTGTCGAATGCGCAACCATTTACAATGGTAGCAATACGAGAAATATGTTGTTTGGTTGGGATGGTGAGAACAAATCACCCTTGCCTGCAAGCGGGTATCTAAACAATTTCACCGGTTCTACGCTTAGACTTGCATTTGACAAAGACGGTGTTGCACAGGTTAAATTCGATAACGTTTATGCAAACAGAAACGAATGGACGACCCAATTTACGCATACCGATAACACCATTACTGTAAGCAATACGTGCAATGATTACGAATTGTTCTTCAATAACCTTGATGAACTGAAAGAAAAGTATGAAAGTATTACGTTTACGATTACGGATACTTCTGCTCTTAACGGTATCGTTTGGTTCTACTATAACGACGCTGCATTGCCGATCAACAGTTCAGATAATGCAAACCCCAAGACCATTACGCTTAGTGAAGCAACGAGATTGATGATTCACTTCACGGCAGTGGAGAACATCACAATCACCTATACACTCAATCCCAAAAGCGCAAACTAACGGATAGGTGAGCATTAAAAACAATAAGGTTTTAGGAAGGTATACCTTAATTTCCCGTCGGCTTAATTGCCGACGGGAAAAACCTTAAATAAATATGGTTGCAACTGCTGTAAAAAGCGGGCAAATCTACACTCGGTAGCAAAATGAAAAAACTGACGAAAACACTGCTTATAACTTTGATTTTGGTTGCTATTTGTGCGGCTTTTGTCGCTTGCGATTTTTCGGGAAATACGAAACCGCAACCAGTTGTGTCATATTCCGTTCAGTTTGCGCAAGCCGAGATTTCAATGACGGTGGGGGACAGAATAGAACTTCCTGCCGTATACGTTTTCAAATCGGTTGACGGAGCGTCGTCGGCAATCGACGCACAATGCACTTATTCCATATCAGAAGAAGATGTTGTGATACTGGGCAGCGAAGGAAAACTCGTTGCGCTCAAGCAAGGCACAACGACGCTCGTTGCAAAATATCAAAATGCAACGGCAGTTCTTGTAGTAAACGTCAACGCACAGACAAAACAAGATATTACGATAACTTTCGAGTCGGGTTGCGAAATCCCGTCATTTACAAGAAAAGTCAGCGGAAATACCGTGATTTTGCCTTCTATTTCGGAAAGAAAAGGCTATACCTTTGACGGTTGGCAAACGCCGGACGGCGTGAAAAAATCGGGGGACAGTATATCCGCACCCAAAAGCGACGTCACGATTACCGCAACTTGGACAAAAATCGCTTACTCAATCACGTACGTGTTGAACGGCGGAACGAACGATTCTTCAAATCCCGACACTTACTATGTGGATAGCAATGCGATTGTTTTGAATTATCCGAGCAAAACCAATGCCAAATTCGACGGTTGGTACAAGGACGCGGCTTTCACTGAAAGGATTGCACTTATTGCAAAAGGCACGGTTGGCAATATCACGTTATATGCAAAGTACAACGATTATCCGATTGCTTCGTTTGACGGCGGTCAAGGAGCGACAGGCTCGGTAAGCGACATCGTTTTGGAAAACGGAACTCAAATTACGTTGCCTGAAAACGATTTTACTAAAAAAGGATACAATTTCGTCGGTTGGAACGACGGTTCAAATACATATCAAGCGGGTGCAAATTACACTCTCACGTCATCTACAACTTTCACGGCGCAATGGCAAGCCGTGGATTATACGATTGATTATCATCTCGACGGTGGCGTAAACAATCAAGGCAATCCCGCAAGTTACAAAATAACAGATAGCAATATCACACTTCTCGACGCGACAAAGAGCGGATATAATTTCGCAGGTTGGTATTCGGATGCCACGTTCTGTTATCCGATTGAATCAATCGATACGTCGAAAGCGCAAAACGTAGAAGTATATGCAAAATTCAGCCTTTTGCTCGATGTGTCTTTTGACGCAAACGGCGGTGAAGGACAAGCACCTTCGACAATCAGACAAAGCAAAAACGGAAAAATCACCTTGCCTGAAAACACTTTTACAAACGTAGAAGGTTTCTTTGTAGGTTGGTTTGACGGCAAAAGAGTTTATCGGCCCGGCGATACTTACGTTGTGACGAAAGATGTTGCATTTAAGGCGCAATGGCTCGGCAACTTTGAAATTGGCGCGGATTTGTTCGATTTGGCAAGCGGTGGATACACAATCGTTTATCAAAACGACGAATATGCAAAGAGTGCTGCGGAATCTATCAAAACATACATCAAGCAAACGCTTGGCGTAAATATAAGCGCGGTATGCGAAGTTAACTATACCGGATTCGATTATGAAACTTCAAAGATAATCTCGGTTGGCAAAACTTCCGTGTTTAACAGCCTTGAACACTTCAAGTGGAACGGAAATATCGTAAATTCCGAACAACTTATCTCAAGCGCGGTTTTAGTCTCTGATTCGTTTGCGATAGCGTCCGACAGATACGTCATTTGCCTTATCGCAAACAACCAAAACGGCATTTTGTATGCGGCAGATCAGTTTGTGGAAGACAATCTCGGCATACGCTTCCTTACGGCAGAGTACACGTACGTTCCGCAAATAACTTACGCCAATATAATGGCGCAATGCAATACTTTTGCACCGCAGTTTGAATACAGACAATATCTCAACACGTCTACGTTTTATCCGTCCACAAGCGAAAACATCAAGTATTCCCAACATTTGCGCTTCAACGGTGACTACATTACGAGTGGAAATAGCGGAATAGGCGGTTTTGAGTGGTACACCGATGCGGAAAAGGGAATAGGTACGGCACACAACACTATTTCATTCGTAAAACCGTCCGATTACTCGAAGTATGAAAATACGATGTTCTTTAAGTATAACGGCAATATCATTGACGTTTGCTATACGGACGGTATCACTTCGTCGGGAACAATCGACCGCTCGACAAGCGCAATCGATACTGCGGCGGAAGCGATGTACGCGGCATTGTATGACTTGCTTGCAAACACCGACAAAGATAATTTTTGGCTTTCTGTCGGACAAGCGGACACAAACGAACGTTGTGAATGTTCTGATTGCATTGCGGCAACAAAGCAGTATAATAGAAGCGGAATAACAGTTCGTTTTTGGAACGCAATTATCAATGAGTTGGAAAACTGCGGAAACGCAAAAGTGCGGAACAAGAATTACAGGCTTGTTATGTTTGCGTATCAGTACAATCTGCTTGCGCCTGTTATTGACGGCAAGATTGATTCAACCTGCATACCCAACAACGAGCATTTGTGGGTGAGAATTGCGCCTATCGTCGTTGACCGCTATCTTGCGCTCGATGACGAAAATCAACCGCTGTTGCAGCGTGAAAACGGGAGAACTTACGATTCAAGCACAATGCTCGGACACGTTTCGGCATCGACAATATACTCGGATTGGGCAAAAGTGACGTCAAATCTCTTCTCGTGGACTTATTCGCCCGATTTTGGCAACTACTTTGCTTATACGGGCGCAGTGGCGAATATGAAGCGCAATCTTACGCTACTGAAGGACAGCGGTGTCGATTATGCGTTCATACAAGGCGTTTTCAATGAGAAAACACATGCAGATCAGTATCTCGAAGCATATGTGTTCTCGAAACTCTGTTGGAATCCCGATGCAGACGCTATTGAACTGCGCAATGAGTTTTTGAAGTATTATTACGGAGAAATCGCATACAAAAAGGTCAAGCAGTATTATGATAACTTTGACGCTGAGTATGCGAGAAGATACTCTACTTCGGGTACCGGAAGCAACGGCTTTGTCAACGTGTATGAAAAGAATAAAATTTCGGATAGTTTCTATCTTGCACAAATAGAATTGCTTGAACAAGCGGCAAGTGTTTCATCGCAAGATTGTGTAAGTAGATTGTCGCAGTTGAAACTTATTCCGCTGTTTATGTTGGCAAAACAAAACTCAAACTATCGCACGGAGTTTACAACTTTGTTTGAATCTTTGGGCGGTGTGCAAATAAGTGAAGGCAACACGATGAGCGATTTCGTGTGGTAAAATAAAGAACACAAAAGTTAGCAATATATAGCAACAAAGGAGAATTATGGCAAGTCTTACATTAAATCACATTTACAAAGTGTATCCAAACGGCGTAAAAGCGGTCAACGATTTCACTATGGAAATCAAAGACAAAGAATTTATCGTTTTCGTCGGCCCTTCCGGGTGCGGAAAATCAACTACTTTGAGAATGATTGCAGGTCTTGAAGAGATAACTTCCGGCGAACTCAAAATCGGGGACATCGTCGTGAACGATATGGAGCCTAAAGACAGAGATATTGCTATGGTTTTCCAAAACTATGCACTTTATCCGCACATGACGGTTTACAACAATATGGCATTCGGTTTGAAACTTCGCAAAATGCCAAAAGACGAGATTGACCGCAGAGTTAGAGAAGCGGCAAACATTCTCGGCATCACCGAATATCTCAACAGAAAACCGAAAGCAATGTCCGGTGGTCAACGTCAACGTGTCGCACTCGGACGTGCAATCGTACGCGAACCGAAAGTGTTCCTTCTTGACGAACCGCTTTCAAACCTTGACGCTAAACTCAGAGCGACTATGCGTTCGGAGATTTCCAAATTGCATCACAAATTGCAAACGACGTTTATTTACGTCACGCACGATCAAGTCGAAGCAATGACTATGGGTACGAGAATCGTCGTTATGAAAGACGGTTTCGTGCAGCAAATCGACACGCCGAGAAACCTTTACAATTATCCGTGCAACAAATTCGTCGCAGGATTTATCGGTACACCGCAAATGAACTTCTTTGAATCGACGCTCAAACTCGAAGGCGACACGGTTAAGGTTGCTATTACGGGAACCGACTGCGTATTCGATGTTCCATACTCGCTTTTTGCAAAAGCAGACAGAACTTATCTTACGGGCGAAAAGAAAGTTGTTCTCGGCATTCGTGCAGAGCATATTTCCGTCGATTCGGATAAGTATCCTTACAAAGCAAAGTGTCGCATTGCACACGTTGAAG